>Ga0181529_10000210_pt1 | contig 85675 bp, 72 predicted proteins | sample PEATcosm2014_Bin_36_FD_119763 | JGI IMG/M metagenome (GOLD analysis project Ga0181529, IMG submission 119763) | Peatland microbial communities from MTU Mesocosm Facility, Houghton, MI, USA - PEATcosm2014_Bin10_30_metaG | ecosystem: Environmental > Terrestrial > Soil > Wetlands > Peat | place...
CCGGCGCGGATGTGGCCCAACTCTACGTCTCCGACCCTTCGGCCACGGTCAGCCGGCCGGAGCGCGAGCTGAAAGGTTTCGAGAAAGTCCGCCTGGCGCCCGGAGAGACAAAGCACGTAACCCTCAACCTGGACGCCCGCGCCTTCAGCTACTGGGATGAGGCGGCGCATATGTGGACCATCGATCGCGGCAAATTTGTCATCCGCGTCGGCGACTCCAGCGAAAACACCCCGCTCAGTGCGGACCTTACACTGAAGTAGCAATGCGAGGAGTCAACTTCGCCCTACCGGGGCAGCCTCTATCCACGGCTGACAGCCCCCCCGCCGCTCTAGCTTTTTCGGAGATTGTGTAGACCGGAATTTTGGCGGTATCCCACCCATTCCGCAGGAAATCGCGGAATGGATGGGGCACGGAAGTCTATAGCAAAAGCTAAAATGCTCTATGCGAAGTCGTCGAGGAATGCCTGGAACTGCTCCACAGGCAGTGGGCGGCTGAACAGATAGCCCTGGAAGGAATGACAGCCGAGACCAGTAAGGAAGCCCCGCTGTTCCTGGGTTTCAACACCCTCGGCGATCACCGACAAGCGCATGGCCCGGCCGAGCGAGATGATGGTTTGCGCAATGGCTCCGCTGGTCGAATCCACCAGAATGTCGCGCACGAAAGCCCGGTCGATCTTCAAGCGGTCAAGGGGCAGGCGCTTGAGGTAGGCGAGCGACGAATAGCCTTTGCCAAAATCATCCAGGGAGAATCTCAGGCCATGGGACTTGAGTTCGGCCATTTTGGCGATGATGTCGTCGAGATTCTCCACCAACGTGCTCTCAGTGAGTTCCAGCCGGAGGCTTTTCGGGTTGGCTCCGGTGCGATCGAGGGCCATCAATACGTGGTTGACGAACTCCGCCTGACGGAACTGCAGGGCGCTGATATTGACGGCAACCGAGAGATGAGCTGTTTGCTCGCGACCGGCCCAAGACGCAATTTGCGTGCAGGCAGCTTCCAAAACCCAATCCCCCAGCGGGAGAATCAGTCTTGATTCCTCTGCCCGGGGGATGAACTCATCCGGCAGCACGAGGCCGCGCCTGGGGTGGTTCCAACGGATCAGGGCCTCGGCGCCCGTCAGGCGGCCTTGCTCCACTTGAGGCTGATAGTAAAGCTGAAACTGTTTTGTTTTGATCGCCAGGCGCAGATCCTCCTCCAGCGCGGCGCGAACATTGACGGCGGCCTGCATGGCGGGGGAGAAAAGGCGCAGGGTGTTGCGTCCAGCGGCCTTGGCCTGATGCAGGGCAATATCGGCTTGCTGCAAGATCTCATCCGGGCTGTTTTGCCGATCCCCGAAGACGGTAATTCCGATGCTGGCCGCCGAAAGACATTCGCGGTCTTCGATCGGGTAGGGCTGGCCAACCGCGGCCAGGATTTTTTCTCCGGCGGCCCTGGCCTGGGCTGCGGCTTCCACGGCAACTTCGCTCAGGTCTTCGAGTATCGCAACAAACTGATCACCGCCCCACCGGCCCACAGTGTCGGCTTCGTGGGCGCAAGCGGCGATGCGCCGGGCGACTTCCTGAAGAAGAAGGTTGCCTGTTCGATGGCCGAGGGTCTCTTTCAAGGTCTTGAAGTTGTCAAGATCGACCAGCAACAGCGCCTGCAAACGCCCGCTTTGGGCGCTGGCGATCAGGACCTGGCGCAACCTTTCCAACAGCAGGCGGCGGTTGGGCAAACCGGTCAACGGGTCGTAGAAAGCGAGACTTCGGATGGTATTTTCCGCGGCTTTGACATTGGAGAGATCGCGGCTCATGGAAAGGATGCAGGGAACGCCGTCAATTTCAATTCCCGACGCCGATATCTCTCCCCAGAAAACCTCTCCGTTCTTCTTTCTGAACTGGGTCTCCAAACCCCGGCAACTCGGAATCTGGCGCAGCAATTCGATCATTTTGCGCCGGTCGAGAGGGTCGGCCCAGATCCCCAGTTGCAGCGACGTTCGCCCAATGACTTCTTCGCGTTCATATCCAAAAATATTGAGGAAAGCCTGATTGCAGTCGATATAATTTCCATCGCTCAGGCGGTTGATAGTGATGGCATCGAGACTAGTCTGGAATGCGGTGCGATAGCGTTCCTCGCTGTTACGGAGTTCCGTCTCTGCCTGCATGCGCTCGGTGATGTCGATGATGAAGCCTTCAAGGTAGAGATACCGGCCATCGGAGTCGTAGACTTTCCGGGCGCTCAGTGAACACCAGATGATCGTGTTGTCCTTGCGCCGGAACCGGCACTTGAAGCCCTGGAGAACTCCGTGCTCGCCGATTTGCCGGTTGAAGCTAGCAAGCTCATCTTGATCGATCCACATATGCTCGCGCACGTTTGAGACCGCAGCCTTGATATCTTCCGGGGAATCGTAACCCAGCATTTTCGCAGCAGCGTGGTTCGCCGTCAGGGGTTTGCCTTCGGGGGAAGTTCGAAAGATGCCTTCGATGGCCCCCTCGAAAATGTCACGAAGATCTTTCTCCGCCTCCCGGAGGGCTTTCTCGGCCGCTTTTTGCTCGGTGATGTCCTTTCCGAAGATGGAGACACCGGTCTTTTCCCCATCCACAACAATGGGATTGAAAGTCAACTCCAGGATGCGGCCGCCGACCAGCAGCGAATACTCGACCCGAAACGGGCCTTCAGAGAAAGCGCGTTCATAAAACGGCGGCCAAAGCACCGCCCTCTCCGGCTGAAACAGATCGTGGAAGCGCGCCCCAACCTTGAGCTGGACGCCAAAGGTGTTCTGGATGTTCTGCTGCAATGCTCTATTGAATGTAATCAAGCGATGGTCGAGGTCCACCGACCAGATCAGGTCTTCGGTGCTTTCGATCAAGGCGGAGAGATTTGCTTCAGCTTGACTGGGCATTCGGCCTTTCCTTACCCCTGGAGATCTCCCGCTGATTCGACAGAAAACGCGCTTCCTGAGGGGGCATAGATCGAGCAAAGCCTGGAAGGGCCGTTCACACGAAATATCTCAAGATGCATTTTCCCTTTTAACTTGTATACCTCATTTTCGGGAATTAGGTGCAATACCTTTGAGAGGCTTGTTAAAAACTCCGGAAACGCGCCTTTGGAACCAAATTGTGCAACAAGAAGGCCCCATTCCGGTATTGCTTCTCAGGGACAGCCGACAGCGGGTTCATGAAGATGGAGGCCGGGCGAGACTCGAAAGGGCGCCATTCCCGGAGGAGATGGCGCCCGTTTGAGCTTACGGATTGGATTGAAAGCTAGGCCTTGGCCAGCGGATGGTTGAAATAGTGCAGCAGCACGGCCACGGCGCAACTGGTGAGCCGGGTTTCAGCGGAATCCGCGCGGCTGGTGAGGATGGCGGGGACGCGCGCGCCGAGCACGATGCCGGCCAACTGCGCTCCGCCCAGGTATTCAAGCTGCTTGGCCAGCATATTGCCGCTTTCGAGGTCGGGAACCACCAGGATGTCGGCCTGGCCGGTGACCGGCGAGACGAGACCCTTGATCTTGGCCGCCTTGACGCTGACCGCGGTGTCAAAGGCCAGCGGACCATCGAGGATGCCGCCGGTGATCTGGCCACGATCGGCCATCTTGCAGAGCGCCGCGGCGTCCAGCGTGGACTTGATCTTGGGGTTCACTGTCTCGACAGCCGAGAGCAGGGCGACCTTGGGCTCGGGAATGCCCAGCGCGTGCGCCAGATCAATGGCATTCTGCACGATATGAACCTTGTCCTCAAGCTCGGGCTCGATGTTGATGGCCGCGTCGGTAATCAGCAGGGTGCGCGCATAGGCCGGCGTGTCCATGATGAAAACATGGCTGATGCGTTTGTTGGTGCGCAGCCCCGTCTCGGCCTTCATGGCCACCTTCATCAATTCGTCGGTATGCAGACTGCCCTTCATCATGGCCTGGGCATTGCCGTTGCGGCACAGGGCCACGCCCAGCTCGGCGGCTTTGCGCTCGGTCTCGGCATGAACGATGGGGTAGGGGGAGATATCGACTCCGATTTTAGAGGCCAGAGCCTTCAAGGCGGCTTCGTCGCCGATCAGCGTAGGCAGGATAAGGCCCTCGACAGCGGCTTCGACAGTGCCCTTGAGCGCTACGTCCGAAAGCGGCCAGACGACCGCCGTGGTGATGGCTGGCAGCTTCTTGCAGCGAGCGAGAAACTTGTGAAAGACGTGGTAGTCGGCGGGGTGGCCGACCAACGGGTCAACGGTAACGGATTCAGCCAGGGGTGCAAGATCGCTCATCGATATTCTCTCCCGGCCTGCGCAGTGAATGGCTGGCAGGCCTATATAGCAATTCTCTCTCCGCAGACTGTCTGTGCCTGTGCCAAGGGTCACAATTCGGCGCGATGTCTTGCATAGTGGAACACGTTGCTCCCTCTTCTGCCCCCCAGGGCCGGATTCAGAGCAAGCATATTTGAGAAACCGGCAGGTTCCCGGGGGAAAGCGTGAGGTGAATGGCTGGCAGGCCGGGGATGAACCCGGAGAGAATCCGCGCCGCCAGGCGGAAGAGATTGTGCGAGAACCCAAGTACAGTTTCTGCTCCGTTTCACGGTGGAAGCAAAGATGCGTTAGCCTTGTAAGCGATTACAGATGATCGAGGTTGTACCGATGCGCCGTTGTTTTGTAGAAATCTCCTTGCTTTTGTTGTGCGCTGGAGGCGGCGCGTTTGCCCAGACCGCTCCGGCAGCCGCAAATCCCTGCGCCGAGCTGCGCCTGGTGCCCGCGCCACGGGAGTGCACCGCCGTTCAGACGATTCCGCTCGACGGCATTGGATTCTTCGTCACTGCGGAGAAGAATGCGGAGGATCAGTTTGCAGTGGAGGACCTGATCGAGGAACGCCTGGGAAAGAGGACGGTGCTCGATGATGCTCCCTTCATCCGGCTGGAGCGCGCAGAGACCGCAGAGGCCCAGGCGCTGTTGGCGCAACACCACCTGACATTCGACCCGGCGATGCACGACGAGGGCTACATTATCGTGCCGGATGGGCAGCGCGGCCTGGCCGTGATCGCGGAGAGCCCCGCCGGCATTTTCTATGGCGCGCAGACGGTGAAGCAGCTAATTCGCGGCAGCGGCCATGACACAGTACTGCTGGTTCCCACGCTGCGCGACTGGCCGGCGATGGCCCATCGCGGACTTTCAGACGATTGGTCGCGCGGCCCGCTGCCCAACATGGAGTTTTTGAAGCGCGAGATTCGGACGCTGGCAGCCTACAAGATCAACACTTTTTCGCCCTACTTCGAGCACACCTTCGCCTACGAATCCTCGCCGGTGGCGGCCTTCCCCGGCGGCGCGATGACTCCCGACGAGGCCCGCGAGCTGGTGACCTACGCCGCCCAGTACCACATCACCGTCATCCCCGAGCAGGAGTCCTTTGGCCACCTGCACAATGTGCTCAAGTTCGAGCAGTACTCAACTCTTGGCGAGACGGCGCACGGCTCGGTGCTGGCGCCTGGCGAGGCCGCCACGCTGCCGTTGATCGGCAGTTGGTTCAGTGAGCTGGCCAAGGTCTTTCCCTCGCCCTACGCGCATATTGGCGCCGATGAGACTTTTGAGCTGGGCCTGGGAAAGACGCGCGAACAGGTGCAGCAACAGGGACTGGGCGCGGTCTACATCGACTTTCTCAAGCAGATCCACACAACGCTGGAACCCAACCACAAGCGGCTGCTCTTCTGGGGTGACATCGCGGTCCACTCGCCGGAGCTGGTGGGCGAGTTGCCCAAGGATATGATCGCCGTACCCTGGGATTACGAGATCCGGCCGGACTTCAAGCCGATCATCGAGCCGTTTACCAGGGTGGGTCTGGAGACCTGGGTGGCGCCCGGCGTGAACAACTGGAGCCGCCTCTACCCCAACAACACCGAAGCGATGGGCAACATTCGCGCCTTTGTGCGCGACGGCCAGACACTGGGCGCCACGGGTGTGCTCAACACCGTGTGGAACGACGACGGCGAGGGCATCTTCGACCAGAACTGGTTTGGCGTGCTGTTTGGCGCGGCAGCCGGTTGGCAGGCAGGCGAAAGCTCTGAAGTCGCGTTTACAAATTCGTTTGGGCTGGCGTTTCACCGGGATCCAACAGGCAAGATCGACCAGGCGCAGCGTGAGCTGATGGCCGCACACGCCGCGTTCAAGCAGGCCGGCCTGCGCGACGCCGAAGACTTCTACTTCTGGGTCGATCCCTTCTCGCCGGAGGGCCAGCGCGTGGGAGCCAAGCTGCGGCCCGTCGAGAGCCAGTTGCGCCTGCACGCCGAGCGCGCCATCACGCTGACAGCCGAGGCCAAGGCCGCGGCAAGGCAAGAAAACCGTACTCTCGAAAACCTGGAGGCGCTGGACGCGCTTGAACTGGGCGCCCGCCGCATCGATTTTGTGGGTCTGAAATTTCAAGCAGCCGACGAATCCATCGCTCTCTATAACCAGGCGCGAACGATAGCCGCTGAGAAGAGCCGCTGGCGCGAGGCCGAGGAGATGCTGTGGACCATCGGCTCGAACAACGGACGCCTGGAAGACATTCGCGACGGCTACACGCTGCTGGGCGGGCTCTACCGGCAGGCCTGGCTACGCGATAACCGGCCCTACTGGCTGGAAAACAACCAGGCCCGCTACGACCGCGCCGCGCAACTGTGGATCGGCCGCAGCGACCGCTGGAACCTGGTAATCGAGCAGTGGTGGAATACTCACACGCTGGCAACGCCAGCCGAGGTCGGTCTGCCCGAACCAACAGAAAAGTAAGGGAACCGGAAGCAGGGGACGGGAGTTCCCTGCTTATACTCACTCGACCGACAAACTCAACTGGTGGCGCACGTCAGCGCCGCGAATCCAGAAGATGACATCGGCGGCAATGTTCGAGGCGTGGTCGGCAATCCGTTCCAGGCTCTTCGCAACCAGGAGGCCGCTGATCGCCTGCGGGGTAAAGCCGGGCTTCTCCTGGATGAGCCGGAGCAGGTCTGCCTGGGCGCGGCGATTCATGCGGTCGATCTCGTCGTCCATCCCGTGCACGGAGTCGGCCAGCGCCGCATCGCCCTCCATCACCGATTGCAGCGCCGTGCGGATCATGTGCCCGGTAAACTCGCCCATCGCCGCAAAATCCACCGGCAGATCGATCTTCTCGTGCTTGAGAATCTCCTTGGTGCGGCGCGCAATGCCCATCGACTGGTCGCCGATCCGCTCCAGGTCGCGGTTGATCTTGATGACCGCGACAATGAAGCGCAGATCGATGGCCATGGGCTGCTCCTTGGCCAGGAGTTCATAGGCCATCTCGTCCAGATCGCGCTGAGCGGTGTCGATGGCTCTCTCATTCTGCTTGACGTACTTGCAGAGGCCTTTGTCGCGCTGCAGGAAGGCGTCCACCGCGGACTCGACCGCTTGCTGCGACAGGGCGGCCATGGCCAGCAACTGGTCCTTGAGTTCGGCCAATTCCAATTGAAAATGAATGCGCGGCAAGACAGTTCTCCTACTACCGATTGTGCATCATGCAATGTTAACAGGAGACGAATTTTCAGGTCAGGCAGAAGAACTATCACATCTGGCGTGACAATGTTCTACGCTACCAGCATGGACGCCGCACGCATTTCTCGAACTCCGATGCTCAGTTTGAATCCGGCCGAGTGCCAACCCCGGCAGATTTACAAGTTGATGACCGGCATCATCGTGCCGCGGCCGGTGGCGCTGGTCTCGACGATAAGCCGGGAGGGCGTGGCCAACCTGGCGCCCTTCAGCTTCTTCTCCGGGGTGGGCTCCGTGCCGCCCACGGTGATGTTTTGCCCGGCACTGCGCCCCGCCGATTCGGCAGAGGCGGGCCAGAAGAAAGACACGCTGCGCAACGTGGAGGAAACAGGCGAGTTCGTGATCAATGTGGTCAGCGAAGCCATGGCTTCGGCCGCCAACGCCTCTTCAGCCGATGTGCCGCCGGAGGTGGACGAATTTCCGCTCTCCGGGCTGACACCGATTCCCAGCGAGGCCGTCCGTCCGCCGCGCGTGGCCCAGTCGCCCGCCCAGATGGAGTGCAAACTCCTTCAGGTCATCTACACCGGCCACGAGCCCGGCAGCGGCGTCATCGTGTTGGGCAAAGTGGTTCGCTTTCACGTGCGCGAGGAGTTGGTGGAAGACTTTCGCGTCGATCCGGATGGCCTGGACGCCGTGGGCCGCATGGCAGGCAATACCTGGGTCCGCACCCGCGACCGGGTTGAAATCGTCCGGCCCGAATAGGGGTTAGGGGTTAGGGATTAGTTAATACGAATTGGGAAGGGATGGCTCATGCGCGCTTTGGCTGAAGAGAACTGCGAGAGGGTTGGCGGAGGATTGCGGCGGGCGGCATGGGGCGTTGCGGCAGGGCTTCTGCTTACGCTTGCGGCGCTGCCGGGTTGCCATGGTTCCGTTGTGAAGGAGAAGGCGATGAAGATCACCAGTACGAGTTTTCAGGGCAGCCAAATCCCAGCGAAGTTTACCTGCAACGGAGCGGGTATTTCTCCGCAACTGGCATGGACCGCACCCCCGGCGGGAACGGTGAGTTTTGCGCTGATTGTCACCGACCCGGACGCGCCACGCGGGACATTTGTGCATTGGGTACTGTACGATCTGCCAGCGGAAACGAGGGCACTTCCCGAGGAACTGCCGACGCAGGGCCAGCTTGCCGACGGCTCCCGCCAGGGCCGCAACGACTTTGGCGGGATCGGCTATGGAGGCCCCTGCCCTCCGGGCCATTCGCCGCACCACTATGTCTTCACGCTGTATGCGCTGGATAGGAAGTTAAATCTGCCCGTGGGCGCGACACGAGCACAGGTTGAGAGCGCGATGCAGGGACACACGCTGACGCGCGGCGAACTGATCGGGCTGTATCAGCGGTAGGCTGAAAACCACCGCTTCACGCGGCCGTCATCTCCTGGCCCTTGGCTTCGCGGCCCATGAGCGCCAGCCCAGCCAGGATGAGCGCCACGACGATCACGGTGACGGCCAGCACGAGTGGGTAGTTGCCTGTGCGCTCGGCGGCCAGAGCCTGTGCCTTGCCGTTCCATGAAGTGATGAGGCCGCCCAACTGGTAGGCCAAGCCAGGAGCTGTGGCCCGCACAGGAGCCGGCGATAACTCGGTGAGATAGGCGGGCACGACACCCCACGCTCCCTGCACCATGAACTGCATCAACACCGCGCCGATGCCCAGCGTGAGAGCCGAATGGCCGTAGGCGTAGAGGGGAATGACCGGAATCGATAAGAGAGCCGCGATAACGATGGCCCGCTTGCGGCCCCACGTCTCAGAGAGCGCCCCAAAGACAATGCCGCCGGCGATAGATCCCAAACCGTACAACACGCCGATCAGACCGACGATCTCTGGCGTGAGCCTGGCCTGGGTTGCAAGGAAGGTGGGATAGACGTCCTGTGTACCGTGCGAGAAGCTCATGAAGGCGGTCATCAGCAACACCAGAAAGAGGAAGGTGGGCAGGAAGGCCAGCAGCCGGGCCAGATCCGCAGCCCTGGCACTCCGCGCGTCGCCGACAGAGCGCACGAGGCGCTTCTTTTTGCCTTCCAGCCAGACCGGGGATTCCGCCACCCGCGCCTGGACATAAAAGACCAGCAGGGCTGGTGTCGCACCGAGGATGAACAACCCTCGCCAGCCTATCCAATGGAAGAAGAGAGCGAAGGCGCCCGCGGCCAGAATGGAGCCCAGCGCATAGCCCTCCTGCAGAATGCCGGAGAAGGCGCCGCGGCCCTCCCTGGGCAGCGTCTCAAAGACCAACGCCGCGCCGACGCCCCATTCGCCGCCCATGGCCATGCCAAACAGCCCGCGCAGCACCAGCAGCGCCGTGAGCGAGGGCGCAAAGCCGCAGGCCAGTTCAATCACCGAGAAGCTGAGGATATTCACCATTAACACCGGGCGGCGGCCATAGCGGTCGGCCAGCACGCCGAAGAACACCGCACCCACCGGCCGGAACGCGAGGGTCAAAAAAACCGCGCCCATCACCGCCGAGGGCCGGGTGTGGAACTCGGCCGCAATGGCCGGAGCGCAAAGGATCAGGATGAAGTAGTCAAGGGAATCCATCGTCCAGCCCAGGAAGGCTGCGACAAAGGTGTGCCGCTGGGGGCGGGTGAGTCGCCGAAAGTCGCTCAGAACGGACATCAACGCGAGAATAGCAGACCCCTGGCTGAACTTTCCTCTTCGCGCCTCGATCGATTGGATTCCTCTTCGATTTATCCTGTGCCGGATGGCTTGAAAAACGATCAATTTGTCTTGTGCCCGCTTCGGAATTTCTGAGAAAATGCCCGCATGAGCAGACAGGGACATCTCAAGCTCCGGCTGACCGTGGACATCGTATTGCTTTGCGCCTTCAGCCTGATTGCCCCGATCATTCTCTCGCCAGTCGGCAGAAGTTGGGGCGTACTGCCCATCTACTTCCTCATGTTCTTGATCTGCGTCGGATTCCTGTACGACGGCTTGCGAACCATGGAACGATTGCGCAAGCCTGATTCCAACTGAACCGCTGCAACACCGCGAAGTTGCGTGGCGGGCCACGCCGCAGTCCTGTATTCCGGGGCATGTTCTTCACGTACATATTTGCTGCAACGAACATTTCGCCTGAAGCATCCTACAAGTGCAGAAATATCCCGCGCGGGATTTACCCCGTTTCCCCTTGTCCCGCGCACATCCGGCGAGCGCTTCTCCTTGCGCTCCGCCGGCAACCCCGAAGACGGCCCAACGGCCCTGCACTGAAAGGAAAAATTTGATGATGAAACGTTTGGCAATTGCAACTGGCATTCTGGCGCTGGCGGCTCCCCTGGCCCTGGCGCAAACCTCCGCCTGGGCCACCGATCCGGCCCACAGCGAAGTCGATTTCACCGTTCGCCACGGCGGCGTTTCCAACGTGCATGGCCGCATTGGCAAGGTGACAGGCACTCTGGTGTACAACGAGGCTGATATCACCAAGTCCACCGTGACCGTAACCATCGACACCAGCACCGTGGACACCGGCGAGCCGGCTCGCGACGCGCACCTGAAGACCGATGCATTCTTCGACGTAGCCAAGTTTCCCACTGCCGCCTTTACCAGTTCCGGCGTGGCGAAGAACGGCAACAAGCTGACGGTGAACGGCAACCTGACACTGCACGGCGTCACCAAGCCAGTGGTGCTCGATGTGGAAGGCCCCAGCACACCGGTAGAGGGCGCGATGGACCATAAGCCGCACTCTGGTTTCTCAGCCACCACCACCATCAGCCGCACGGCCTTCGGGATTGGGAACAACTTTCCTTCAGCGCTGGTGGGCGACGAGATCAAACTGACGATCGAAGTGGAAATCATCAAGCAGTAAGCGCGGTCCAGCCGCTGGCTGCGATAATTGCTGCGATGCTTATGAAGACCAGGATGGCGTCGTTGGCAGGCGGCTTGGCCTGCGCTCTGATGGCCGGGTCTCCGCTCATCGCGCAGCAACCGGAGCCGCCCTCGCCGGTTGTCTCCGGCTACGTGATCGACGCGGAGATTGACCCGGCCACGCATCATCTGGCGGCCAAAGTTGTGGTCAGCTTTACCGTGCCTGAAAGCGCCGAGTCCAAGACCACAGAAACGGTTAGTTTCGGCTTTCATCCGGCGCTGAGGGTCTCCAAAATCTCCGACGAGGCCGGCACGGCGCTCACCGGAGAGCGCTCGGCGGACGGGGCAATCCGCATCACTCCGGCCACTCCTTTTGTCCGAGGGCAGGTCGTCCGCTGGAGCTTCGAGTACGAGGGGACAATCACCGGCAACAACGACGGCCCGGTGGAAGGCATGAAACTGGCGGCCATCCAGGAACCAATTACCTCCCTGCTCTACCCGGCGCGCTGGTTCCCTGTTTCTGGCAATCTCTCCGGCTACCTGACCAACCGCTTCACGGCGGAGATGCATATCCGCGTGCCGCAAGGGATGCTGGTCTTCGCCAGTGGCGGCCAGGGCGGCGCCAAACCGGTCACGCTGGCCAACGGCAAGCCCGGAGACCAGTACGACTTCAACTGGACGAAGCCCGGCTTTCCGGGCACGGTGATTGCCGGCCGATTCATGGGGCCGTTCACAGCTGGCCCCGGCAATGTGAAGGTCTACCTGACGGCGAGCCACCAGCAGTCGGGCAACGAGCTGGCGCAGACGGCGGCCAAGGAGTACGACTTCTTTACCGGCAGCTTCGGCGCACCCGAATCCAACCAATTGAATGTGGTGGAAGTTCCAGACGAGACTCTGCCCGCCATCTGGGCGCCGGAGTTGGCGGCGATTCCAGGTTCGCGGGTTGGCGACAAGAACGGCGTGCGCCTGCTGGCCAATACCATCGCCCGCCAGTGGTGGGGCTCAGAGGTAAGCCCGCGGACGCTGAACGACGCCTGGATCACCAACGGCATGGCCCGCTACAGCGAGCTGATGTACGTGGAGGAGGAAAACGGCAGGAGCGAGCTGAAGACGGCCATTCAGGATGTTTCCGCCGGAGCTTTGGCGTACGACACCATTCCCCTGTCAAGCGCCAGCCGGTTGAGTCCCTTCTCGCACGAGTTCCAGTCGATGACACTGGAGAAGGGCGCGATGATCTTCCACATGCTGCGCTGGGAAATGGGCGACAAGGCCTTCCTGGCCACGCTCAAGGACGCGCTCACCCGTTATGCAGACGGTGCGATCCGTACCTCGGATTTAGAGAAGCTGGCCGAGGCCGAGAGCCAGCAGCCGTTGGCCTCCTTCTTTGCGCAATGGGTGGACGGCACCGGCGCGCCACAGTTCACGAACAAATACGCCGTCTACCGGCTGGGCAACAACAAGGGCTTCCGAACAATGGGCGAGATCGGCCAGGATTTGGATCTGTTCCGGATGCCGGTGGAGCTGCGCGTCGAAACCGACGGCAAAACCGAAACGAAAAGAATCGAGATCGTGGGCACCGGCACGCAATTTGTTGTGGACACCTTCGGCCGTCCCCGCCACATCAGCATCGACCCGGAAAGCTGGGTGCTCAAGTCCACTCCCGAGTTGCAGGTGCGCATCGCCCTGTTGAAGGGGCAGCAACTGGTGGCCAAGGGCGACCTGAACGGCGCGCTGGCCGAGTTTCAGAAGGCCCTGGAGGTCAACTCGCAGAGTTCTCTGGCCAACTTCCGCATCGGCGAAGTGCTCTTCACGCAGCGGAACTACCAAGCCAGCGCAAACTCCTACCGGGATGCGCTGCGCGGCGATGGCGAGCCGCGCTGGACCGAGCTATGGAGCTACATTGCGCTGGGCAAGATCTTCGACATCACCGGCCAGCGCGACCGGGCGGTGAACGAGTACCAGCTTGCTGTGCAGACCGGCGACAACACACAGGGCGGGGTCAGCGAGGCGCAGATGTACCTGCAAAAACCGTACACGCGGCCAGAGAAGGAATAAGAACCGGTCGACGCACCGGGCCGTCCTTTCCGAAAGAAATGGGTAATTAGTTACCCAATAAACCGCAGAACTTTGCACTTTCCCTGGAAGGTACAAAGATAAGTGAATTTTTATCAAGGCTTTAGTATGGAACTCAAATTGCATTCAAGGTAGCAGCCGATTCTTGTGTCGGCAACTGCCGCAGTTTCTGGACAGCGGGCCAGTATGCGTCAGGTGTAATGAGGCAGTCCGCAGGGATGGGAGGTCAGCAGTGAAGAAATCAATATACAAGAGTTTCAGCGGATTTCGCTTTCTGGGGACTGCTCTTGCGGTAGTCCTATTTGGCGTGATCGGCGCCAGCAGCGCAGCGGCCACCACGATTTCGGGAGTTGATGCCTGGTCTCCAGCAGCTTCAGGCATAACCACAAATTGGGGTGCAAACTACGTGAATCTTGGCAACGTGTTTACGTCCATTCAATCCGGTACGGTAACAGCGCTGGGCATTTACGCCGGAAACAACGCTACCTACTCCGCGCCTGAGACGGTGGGATTGTATGACTCGGGCGGTAATCTCCTGACCACCGCGACGGTCACGACTTCCGATTACCTGTCTAACGGTTACTACTGGAGTGGCACTTTGACCACCCCCGCGTCTGTTACGGCAGGGGATGTCTACACCGTGGTCGATTTTACCAACGGCAATGGTTGGGGGTATGGACCCGCTCCGAGTGATTTTTGGGCCACCTTTGACTATGACGACTTTTACTACACCAACTCGCTTGCGTTCACCACACCCGCTACCGGCACCAACGGCTCCGGGCCGGCTTACTACGGCGGGAACGTCATGATCAACCCCAGTACTCCGGAACCTGACACCCTGCTTCTTCTCGGCACCGGGCTTCTTGGCTTGGCTGGAATGTTGCGGCGCAAGCTTATTCGGGGCTGAAGGCACAGCCTCCTATGTCGGCACGGGGTGGGTTCGCCATCCTTCGCGGTTGTGTGTGTCGTGCAAAACGGCCAGCCCTTGGGCTGGCCGTTGCTGGTTGGAGCGGGACTGGCAGATCAGGGTGGTGTTCCAAGGACTTACAGGCTGCGGAAAATGGCCGGGGGTATCCGAACTCCCGAGAAACATCCCACAAGGCCAAAGCCCCGTTGATTTTGCGGCAATTACGGCACGACTGAATAACTCAAGTCGTGCCCTTTTATAACGACGAGTTTCTCGCTGCCTGTTTAGCCGCGCCGCCAGGATGATACACATATCCCAGTAATTCAAAGAGAAGAAATCCGGCTACTGGCCGACCAGCTTCTGAGCCACCAACTCTTCATCCGTATCGGTATGAATAATCTTGTTGTGCAGGCAATAGAGGGCAAGTTCAAGCCGGTCGCTGACACCCAGTTTGTCGTAGATCTTCCGTAGATAATTCTTGATCACCTGTTCGGTGGTTCCCAACTGGAAGGCAATTTCCTTGTTGCGCTTGCCCTGGGTGATGCAGGTAATGATGGCCATCTCCTTGGGCGAGAGCTTGGGCTGGATGCGCGGGTTCACCATGGCGGAGGCTTGGGCGCGATAAGCCTCGATGACCCAACTGACCGACTGATTGTCAATCCAGGTCTCACCGGCGGCGATCCGGCGCACACAGCGGACCAGCAGGTCAGGCGAGATGGAGCGGCTGACGATGCCACGAACACCGCGGCGGTAAAGCTCGACGGTCTGGTTTTCGTCGGCTGCCACGGCCTGCACAATCAGTTTCACATCAGGGGCAAGGCGCAGGAGGTCGGGGATGACGTTGGCCGTGCCGGCCAGCAGACTGCCCTCCAGGAGCACGATGTCAGTGGGATAGCGCTCGATGGCCGCGCGCAGATTCTCCAGGGAATCAGCCTGGGCTACGACGCGAAGGTCGTCTTCAAGCGCGAAAATCTTGCGAATACCAACGCGGTAAATTGCCTGGGAATCCGCAAGAATCACCCGGATAGTCCCCGGCTTAACCGGGGCGTCGAGGGTTTCGCCGTCAGGAGAATCGTCCAAGAAATCCATAAGCGTGTGTCGCCAAGCCAAAAGTGGCTATTGCAAATCTGGCTCCGGCTCTCACTGCTCGGCGAATCGATACTCGTCGATCGTGGCGGCCGCCAGATAGTTACTTTGGTTCATAGAGCAGCGTACCACACGTCCTTGACAATGAACCAAAACATCGTGAGGAGTACCCAGAACAGCACCTGGCATTCGCAGCGAAAAATGAATCTCCGCCCCTGCTTTCATCGGGCTACTCATCTCAAAAGCCACTCCGCTGGCGGAAACATTCCGGGTAACCGCGGTAATCTCTCCTTTGCCGGACGACAAGACCACAGGCAGAGCAAGGGGAAAACGCACCGCACAACGCACTTCCTGCCGCTGAGAGTGCGGCCGGGAACGAGCAGAAGAATGCGGCAACGCGGATTTCGAAGCATCCATAAACTGCACCCGAACCCCAAAAGGGCCATATTCACTCTACCGGAGTTTTGCCGCCATCCCGAAATTTCCCGCGATCCCCAACGCACCAAAGTTTCCAAGGAAGTAACTCGGCCATTCCTCATTCAGCAGGAGCCTTGCAAGACCGGAAGGACGGCGGTCAGCGCCGCAGTGCTCGCAGGTTGTAGTCGGCCACTGCGCGCGCGACCTCGGCGGCCGGCGCACGCTGGGCGGGGTTCTCCTCCAGCCAACTGGTGAGGACCTCGAAGACGGCGCCCACCAGGCAGCGGGCGGCGACGGCTGGGTCGGCAACATAGATCGCATCCGAGGCCAGTTCCAATGAGGTGCAAACCTGTTCGGCCTGCTGGCGGAGGATGGCTCGGCGCACCTGCTCCAGACGGGGGCTCAGACCGGAAGACTCGGCGATGAGAATACGCGCGTCTTTGGGGTTCTCGGCAAGAAAGAGAAACAGCGCCTCCACGGCGGCGGGAATCTGCGATAAGGAATCGGGTTGGGAGAGCCGGGCCTGGTGGATCACGTCGTCCACCTTCTGCCCGAGAGCTTCGAGGACCGCCGCAAAGACGTCCTCTTTGTTGCGGAAGTGCGCGTAGAAGCTGCCCACTGAGCTGTCTGACTCGGCAACGATCATGGGCACGGTGGTGGAGTGATAGCCGTAGCTGCCAAACTGCCCGGTTGCGGCGTCAAGAATCGCCCGGCGGCGGGCATCCTTGCGGGCTTCGGTAGCGGCAGTTTTGCGATAGGCCATTTTTTATCCGGGAACCTCTTGCAAAGAATAGAATGACGTGTCATTCTATTCTTGTCAAGGAAGAAAACCGATGATAAGAACAATTTCATTTTTTCTGGCTGGGGTAAAACTCCGGGGTTTGAAGAGGCTGTTTGAGACTCGTGGATTCCCCGGTCTCAAAAGCGAGACCTGGGGCACCCGGCGTTGCTGGCGGCCCTCCCAATCAAGCGTTTCCGCCCTGTGTCTGCTGGCAATGTTGCCGGTGGCGGGCTGCGGACCCAAGCCTCCGGTGGCGGCAGACCAGCCAGTTGCGGTGCGGTTGCGAGCGCCAAATCGCATTCAGCAGCCGGTTTCAGTAGCGGCCAGTGGGGCGGTGGAGGCCAATGTGACGGCCCAAGGCGCATTCCAGATTGCCGGGCGCGTGGCGCGAGTTTATGTGGAAGAGGGACAGGCGGTTGCCAAGGGCCAGGTTCTGGCGGAGCTGGATGCGACCGACTACCGCAATGGCTACGACGCCGCCGCTGCGCAGGCGGATGCCGCGCGAGCAACCGATAAAAAGGCCCAAGCGGGACTGCGTCCGCAGGAACTGGAACAGGCGCGCATCGACTTCCAGCGCTGGCAGGACGAATACACCCGGATGAAGTTTCTCTACGATCACAAGAGCCTGGCGGCCAACGATTTCGAGAAGATCGAGGCCGGGTACAAGGCCGCGCAGCAGCGGTATGAGATGGCCAGGCAAGGCACGCGGGTGCAGGACAAGGAAGCCGCCAACGGGCAGTATCGCGCGGCAGCGGCGCAGATGCACGAAGCCCAGAAACGGCTGGCGGACTGCAAATTGCGGGCGCCGATTGCAGGCTTTGTGGGGATGCGGCGAATCGACGTAGGTGACACCGTGGGGGCGGGGACGCCGGTGATCGGCGTGCTGGATCTGAATCCGGTGAAGGTGCGCGTGGCGATTCCGGAAGCTGAAATCGGCAAGGTGCGAGAGGGCGCGCGCGCCACAGTGACCATTCCGTCGCTCGACGGCCGGCAGTTTGAAGGCAAGGTGGAGGCAGTGGGCGTAACGGCAGACCCGGCCTCGCGGACCTACTCGGTGAAGATTTCGGTTCCCAACCCGCAGCGGCTGTTACGCGCGGGGATGGTGGCCGAGGCGCGGATTTTCGGCTCGACGATGGTAAACGCGATCACCGTTCCTGGGGACGCGATTGTCCGCGACGCGCGGGGCGTGACGCACGTCTATGTCTACGAGCCCACGCGGCAGCGAGTGTACGCGCGCAGGGTTGACGTGGGCGCGCTATTCAACAACGAAGTCGAGATTCGCAATGGGCTCACCGGCAATGAACAGATCGTAGTGGCCGGGCAGCAGAACGTGCGCGAAGGTTCGCCGGCAAAGGTTGTGGGAGGCGGAGAGTGAATCCCGTCCGCGCAGCTCTGCGCTATCCACAGGTGACCCTTGTGCTTTCGGGCATATTGGTTGCGGCGGGCCTGTACGCGCTGGTGACCATGCCGCGGCGCGAGGACCCCAAGATCACCATCCACACCGGCATTGTGGCCGCCATTTATCCGGGCGCGACCACCTCGGAGGTGGAAGACCAGGTCACGCGGAAGATTGAGGAGCGCCTCTTCCGGTTCGAAGAAATTCGCCGTGAAAAGACATTCTCCACCACCCGCAACGGCATGGTGATCGTCAATGTCGAACTGAACAAATCGGTCAAGGACTCGGACGAGTTCTGGTCGAAGCTGCGCCTGGATATGGCGCAACTGAAAGCCACGGAACTGCCGGCGGGGGTGCGCGGGCCTATCGTGGACTCCGACTTTGGCGACACCGTCGCGGCGCTGATTGCGGTGCATGGCGGGCACTACGGCCCAAGAGAGTTGAAGGACTACGCGCAGACCGTGGAAACGGGGCTGCGCACCATCCCGGCGGTGTCGAAGATCAAGCGCATCGGCGATCAGAAGGAAGAGATCGACATCAGCACTTCAACGGAACGGCTCTCGCAGTATGCCGTGAATCCGCTGAAGGTGATGCAGGCGCTGCAAGGACGCAATACTCCACAGTATGCGGGCCGTGTACCGGCCGAGCAAAGCAAGGTGCCGATCGACTCCGGCGGGCGGCTGCAGACGGAAGACCAGATTCGCCAGGTGATGGTGGATGTTTCGCCCACGGGCCAGCCAGTGTACATCGGCGATCTGGCCACTGTGGACCGGGTGTACAAGGACCCGTCGGAGTACGCCCGGATCGGCGGCGAGCAGACCATTCTGCTGGCGGTCGAGATGCACGAGGGCAACAACATTGTCGATTTCGGCAATACGCTGCGCGCGACGCTGAAAGGCATTCAGGCTTCCCTTCCCCCGGACGTGAAACTCGACATGGTAGCGGATCAGCCCAGAGTCGTTTCCGACCGCATCCGCGATTTCTTTGAGGAATTTGGCATTGCCATCATCGCGGTCATCCTGGTGACCATGCTGCTGCTGCCGCTGCGCGTGGCACTGGTCTCAGCTATCGCGATTCCGGTGTCGGTATCCATGACCTTCGCCGGGTTGAACGTATGTGGAATCGAGCTGCAACAGGTGTCGATTGCGGCGCTGATTGTGGTGCTGGGCATGGTGGTGGACAACGCCATCGTGATTGTCGACAACTATGTGGAATTGCTGGACCGCAAGGTGCCGATCGATGAGGCGGCGGAGAGATGCGCCCGGGAGATGGCAGTTCCGGTGCTGACCGCGACGCTGGCCATCATCGCGGCTTTTGCCCCGCTGCTGCTGCTCAGCGGCGCCGTGGGCGAGTTCATCAGTTCGCTGCCGATTGCCGTGGCCATCGCGCTGGGAACTTCCTACATCGTGGCCATGCTGCTAACGCCGCTGATGGCACGCTTCTTCATCCGCCAAGGCTTGGTGGATCACGAGCAGAATCACTCCGATGAGCCGCGCAAGCTCACTCCGCTGGACCATATGCAGAGGTACTACAACAAAATCATCACGTGGGCCATGCAGAACAAGAAGTTGGTTCTGGTATCGAGCGTACTGGCCTTTGTGGCCGGACTGGGGATTTTGCGCCTAGTGCCGCAACTGTTCTTTCCCTTGGCCGAGCGAGATCAGTTCGTGATGGACGTTTGGCTGCCGGAGGGCTCAAAGATCGAGGCCACCGACGCAGCCGTGCGCCGGATTGAGGCGGTGCTGAGCCACGAGCCGCTGGTCAAGGAGTACACCAGCTTCCTGGGAGAGAGCGCGCCGCGCTTCTACTACAACGTGAATCCGCAGGCCCCAGCCGCGAATTATGCACAGATTCTGGTGAACACGAAAAAGGTGAAGGGAACGCCGCAACTGGTGGCGGCGTTGCGGCAACGGCTGCCCGATGTGGTTCCGGAGGCGAAGGTTTTTGTGAAGGAACTGCAACAGGGCCAGGTGATGGAGGCCCCGGTTGAGGTGCGGATTGTGGGAGACGATATTCCCACGCTCGAAACGCTGGGCGGCCAAGTCGAAGATGTCTTCCGGCATACACAGGGCGCAACGTACATTCATACCGACTGGCACGAGGATGCCTGGCAGGTGGGCGTAAACGTGCGCGAGGAAGTGGCCAGCCGCATGGGGTTGACCAATGCCACTATCGCGCAGCAACTGGCCGCGGGCTTTGAAGGCGCGCCGATGACCACCTTCTGGGAGGGCGACCGCGGCGTGGATGTGGTTCTGCGGCTGGACCCCTCCGAGAGACAGAGCTTTCAGAACGTCGCGGATACTTATGTCATGTCTCCCGTGACCGGAGCAAGAGTCCCGCTACAGGCCGTGGCATCGCTCGATTCCGAATGGCAGCCGGGCAGGATCGTGCGCAGAAACGGCGTCCGCACACTGACCGTCCGCGCCTTCCCGAATGGCCACCGGCTGGCGAGCGAGATTCTGGGCGACGCGCGCAAGCAACTGGACACCATACAACTGCCTCCGGGCTACCGCATCGAGTACGGCGGCGAGTACGAGAACAAGCAGGAGATAGCAGGCGAAATGCGGAATGCGCTGCTCTTCAGCATGGTGTTGATCTTCCTGATCCTGCTCTTTCAGTTCCGTACGCTGGTCGATCCGCTGATCGTGATGGCGGCGTTTCCACTGGCGCTGCCCGGCGCAGCCCTGGGGCTGCTGGTTACGCACAACACCTTCGGCTTTACGGCTTTCATCGGCATTGTGAGCGTGGGTGGGCTGGTGGTGAGAAACTCCATCATCCTCATCGATTATATTCACGAACGGATGCAAAACGGCGTCGAGTTGGAGCAGGCCGCGCTGGAAGCCGGAGAGCGGCGGTTGCGGCCCATCTTTCTGACTTCGGCGGCAGCCGCGGTGGGCGTCATTCCCATGATTCTCTCCGGATCGAGCCTGTGGTCGCCGCTGGCCAGCGTGATCGCCTTCGGGCTGCTGGGCTCAATGTTCTTTACGCTGGTGGCGATTCCGGTTCTATTCGTGGTAGTGCACCGCAGGCACCCTGTGCCTATATCCCCCAAAGTCTCGGCGGCTGCGGTTCTGGCGGTGTTGCTGGCGCTAGGAGGCGTTGCGCGCGCTGAGACGCAACGCATCACGCTGGGTGAAGCCGTCGCTCTGGCGACAAAGCAGAACTCGACGGTCAAGCTGGCGCACCTGAAGGAAAAGGAGATGCGGGCGCGCGTGGGCGAGGCGCGCGCCAATTACTTTCCGGTACTGAGCAACCAAAGCGACGCCGCACACCTCCGGAACATTGAACACATGGAGATCCCGATGGGAGCCTTGGGCGTATACCCGATCCCTGGCCCTGTCCCTGGCGCAAATGCTTCGCTCCCGCTGGGACACCATGACTTTCTGCTGAGCACAACCACGGCGGCTCAGCCGCTTACGCAATACTTCAAGATTCACGCCGGTGTGAATGTGGCGAAGGCGGATGCGGGCATCGCGCACGACGATGCACAACGGGCGCAGAACGAGGTTGCCCTGAAGATGAAGCAGCTTTACTACGGCCTGTTGTCAGCGGAGCGGCGCAAGCAGGCGGCGGAGTTGCGCATCGAGGCCGGAGAAGAGCGCCTGGGCGAGGCTCGCAACGGAGTGGAGGCCGGAGCAGTGCTGGAGCTGAAGGTGTTGGAAGGCAAGGCGCAGATCGCCGAAGCACATCACGCGCTGGGATCGCTGGAAGACGCCATCTCCGATATGAAAGTGGAGTTCAACGATCTGACCGGCCTGCCTCTGGACACCGACGTAGAACTGGTGGCGCCTGAACCGGAAACCAGCGACGTGACCGCCGGCGACCTGGAAGCCGATGCGCTGGCGCACAATCCAGAGGTTGCTGCAGCCGAGCAGACGCTCAAGAAGGCGAGGGCCGGCCTGAGCGCGGCGCACGCGGAATATATTCCGGAGGTCGGAGCTTTTGCGCAGTATGTCCATCAGGACGGCGTGCCGCTGCTGACGGAAAACAACGGCCTGGTAGGTCTGCGAATGAACTGGACATTGTTTGAGTTCGGCAAGCGCAGCGGGCAGGTGCATGAGCGCCAGGCGCAGGTAGCCGAGGCGCAGGAGAATCTTCGCCACGCGCAAAACCGGGTGCGCGTAGAGATTGAGAAAAGCGTGCGCAAGGTGCGGCGCGCGGAAACGGGCCTGGAAGCCGCGCGGGAGAGCGTGGAAGCGCGAGCGGAGATGCGGCGCATCACGGCCAACCAGGTGGAAGCGAAGACGGCGAATGCCTCCGCGCTAAAAGAGGCCGAGGGGCAACTGGCCGAGGCTGAAGCGGTGCTCTTCCAGGCAGAAGCGGAGCGAGCCACGGCGAGGGCGGAACTGGAAAGAACGCTCGGACAGGAGTAACGTGGATTGTTGCGGGTTTTGCGGGAGGGGAACGTGGATTACCGCGTTTTGACAGTCAACCGGGAGTTCGGCAGCGGCGGCGGGCGCATTGCGCAGACCATTGCCGAGTGGCTCGGCTGGAAGCTGCTGGACAAGGACATCATCGACGCCATCGCCTACGCGGCGCACGTGGATTCGAATGTTGTGCGCCACTACGACGAGCACGTGGATTCCTGGCTGCGGCGCATCAACCAGCAGGCGATGCGCTCGGCCGCCCTGGCCGCCGGCCTCGAACTCGGTGAGAACTCCGTCTTCGACGCCGAGGAGATGGTGAAAATCTCGCAAAAGATCATCGAGAAAGCCTGGTCCGATGGGAACTGCGTGGTCGTGGGCCGCGGCTCGCAGTGCGTCCTGCAGCGCAAGCCCGACGTCTTCCACGTCTTCGTCTACGCTCCGTGCCCAGAACGCATCGCGCGCCTGCGCGGCCGGCTGGAAAAGTGCGCCAACGTTGAGCAGCGCATGCGAACCGTGGATGGAGAGCGCGCCAAGTACCTGCTCCAGTACTTCGGCAAGGCATGGAACAATCCTCACCTCTACGACCTGATGATCAGTTCACGCGCGGACGAAGACTCGACTGCGCGGGCGATTCTCTATGCGATGACCGGACGGACAACGGTTTGAACGTGATTCCCAGGTCTCAGAATCGAGACCTGGGGCACGCATCATCCAGCCTGTCAAGCAGCAATCGCGCTCTGACAACTGACCGTGTTATTGCCGCGGTGGCTTGTTGCCCGATTGATTGCTCAGCGTCACGACGGATGCGTCTTCATCGAAGGATAGCCGGGCGATGCTGATTTCAAGGTGCGCACGCGCCGTGTCCCGGTCCTTTTCCAGACCAGCCCGCTCCTTGCGCGCGGCCTCGATCTCGTCTTCAGCGCGATTCAACTCCTCGACAAAGCGTTTGGCCGCATCGTTGCCCTTGAGGGCGGTCAGATTGTCGCGGTCGCGCGCCTCGTCGTCGGCCAGCGTCTTCTCCTTCGCCTCCATCTCCCGAATCTTGCGGTTCAGGTCGCTGAGCGCGGTTTCTGCCTCGATGAGGGGACGCAGCTTCTCTTCGAGGGACGGAACCAGCTTGCTGACCGAAATCAGAAATTCACTGCGGTCATCGTTGGGATCGATGCGCACCTTCTCGGCGAGCGCGGCCTTCTCGCCGACGTGCAGATCGACGGACTCGTGCGGCGCGACGACTACCCGGAAGCGATAGGCCGTGGCCGTAGTCTCCGCCGGCTTGGGGTCAGAGTCCAACACGGCGTTGGGGTGGCGGGCATGCTCGATGATCACCGTCCGCGCTTCATCGGCGGCATTGGTCACGGTGTAGGTGCTTTCGGTGACCTGACTGGTTTGCTCCACCAGCACACCCTCGTGCATGGCGATGTGATGCAGCGTGCGCGTATCCATATAGCCGCCGCGATGGACCTTCACCGCCTGATCGGCAGCGTAGGAGAGCAGCCGCTTTTCGCCGGGATGAATTGGGTCGAGCAAGCCCTCGCCGGCAAACTCGCCGCTTTCGAAGATGGAAAAGCTGCCGGAGTCGAGCGTGAGCTTGGAGTTGTTTTCAAGCCACACCGCGCGCAGCGGCATCCTCTCTCTCCCGCTCCACAAAGTGACGTGCTCTGCGGGCAACTCCTGCTGGAGGATGGGCACCATCGCCGACTCGTTCTTGTGGATGGTGACCGGCTGGATGAGCGCGTACTCGAAGAAATCGTCGAAGGCGTTGGTGGAAACGTCACCCTCGCGGTAGGCATCGCTGGCGCGATCTACGCCCCGCATGGGCGCTCGGACCCCAGCGCTGAAAATCGAGCCCATCACTCCGCCTGCCGACCCACTCGCCGAGCCACTAAGCTCCGATCCCGCCACGCCAAATGCGACTGACGGAGGCGCTGCCAGCTTCGCACCCATTCGGATATCTTGCGGAATGCGCGTCGGCGCTGTGAGCTGGTTATTCATCATCTCGGATTGCACCTGGACAATATGCTCCGCCGCCTCATGCGTCTGCGGCGTCAATTGCGCTCCGGTGGCGATGGGAATCTCCGGCCGCCGCGTGTAGATGGGTTGCGAGAGCGGCTGCGTGAAGCTCTGCGGCGCTCCGGCCACCAGCGAAAGCTGCACGTTATCCCAGTCCGCGCCCACGGTGTTATCAACTACCGCCCATCCCTGCACGATGGCGTTGCCGTTGGCGGTGCGCGGAAAGACCATGCGGTAAGTGGACTTCCAGACCGGCACCTCGCTGATGTAACTCACGCGCAGCTCGCGCTGGCCCTGGCCGCGGTCTTCCAGCACCAGATGGCGCACTTGCTGATTCTGCGCCGAGGCTACGATTTCCAGGTAATTGGAAAACTGCTTTTGCAGAGACGGGTCAAGCATTCGCACAGAGACGGAATCCGTAAGTTCCGCCGTGCGCAAGGCTCCCGAGTCTGTGGCGACAATCAGAAAATAATGATCCTCGGAAGTCTGGCCGTTCTTGTCGATCTCCTTGCGAAATTCGATATTGACGAGCTTGCCCGCAAAGGGAGCGCCCGCGCCGGTCACTTCCACACGCTGCCCGCGCAGAGCCTGGTAGACGGCGAGCGTCGCTGGATAGTCCTTCAACCCCAGCGCCAGCGTCTTCAATTGCTGCTCGACGGGCGTGGTGGAGTTGTAATTGACCCCGGCGATGCGGCCGCCGCCCTCGTCGAGCACGGTGAGCGACTGCAAGACGTCATTCAACTGCTGCGAGGTGAAGTCGATGGCCACGCGCTGGTTGCCGGTGACCGAGCCGGCGTGCTCGAAGTAGCCCACGCCGTTCTTGTAGAGCACGACCTTGCGCACGGGCAGGTCTTTAACCACCTGCGGCGAGGCTGGCGATGCTTGCGGCGTTGGGTTCTTAGGCTTGGCTTGGGACCCGGCTGGCGGCTGCGCGGCCAGGGTCACGGTGAAGGCGGCAAGGCAGAAAACTGCGAGAACTCGGCGCACAAAGCCTCCTCGAACCAATCAACAAGAAACTCTACTCCCTTGGACCCCGGCCAAGGCAAAAGGGTTCCCGGAAAATGTAAATTCGGCATACATTCTTCTGATCATCGAGACGAATTGAGGGTCGAGGTTTCCCATCCTTTCGCTAAAAATACGCGAAAGGATGGAGCACGGAGCTTCTGTGGCGATTGCTGCTCAGGCACGGTGAAGGCAAAGTACCCGCCGGAAGAGGCACAATTGAGATTGAGAATGAAGGTCAATGGGCGATTAGCCTGGATGGCCTGCAAAGGGAGACTGACTCATGATTGGGACTCAGATGAAGGTTGTTGCAGTGAACGGCAGCGCGCGCAAGGGCGGTAACACGGCCATCCTGCTTCGCTATGTTCTGAAGGAACTGGAAAAGGAAGGGATCGCAACTGAACTCATTGAACTGAGCGGGATGAAGATTCCCGGTTGCCGAGCGTGCCACGCGTGCTCGAAGCTGAAAAACCACCACTGCTCGCAGACCAAGGATGCGTGCAACGAGCTGATCGACAAGATGGAAGCTGCGGACGGCATTTTGCTCGGCTCGCCTACTTATTTCTCCAATATTTCACCGGAGATCGCGGCGTTGATGGACCGCGCCTGTTACGTTGCCAGAGCGAACGGCGGCCTTTTTCGCCGCAAGGTGGGCGCCGCGGTGGTGGCTGTGCGGCGGGCGGGAGCCATCCCTGCTTTCGATGCGCTGAACCACTTCTTTCTCTTCAGCGAGATGATCGTGCCCGGTTCGTCGTACTGGAACGTCGGTATCGGCCTGGAGCCTGGCGACGTAGAGCGGGACGAGGAGGGCGTTCAAACCATGAAAACCCTGGGCCAGAACATGGCGTGGCTGCTGAAGAAGACGAACAACTGACCGGTCTCCTGGCATAGGGCCTTCTGTCCATCTCTACCGAATGGGACTATCCTGAATACAGGAGCTGCCGCTCAGCGGCTGTTCTTACCAGGGTGGTTGAAGCGGATGAAGGGGATCAGCCCTGCCTGCCTCAGAAGATCACCCCCTGCGCCGCTGGGTATTTTCCGCCAAGCCGGAAGGGACTCGTCTGTGACCTTAATCGGCAGCTTACAGATAGAGCGCCCTGCCTTGAATTAAGGAGAGACCCATGGAACCAGCCACATCCAACACTTCAATTTCAAGCGATGTTTTGCACCTCGGAAGCCAAAGCAAGCTTTCCCCCGAAGAAATCGCGAAGGCCTTGGCGCACCACAAACGGCACCATAGCGGAGACCAGCCGGAAAAGGCTGCGGCCCATGCGGCCGGCAAAAAGGGCAAGTCTGGCAAATAGAGCGCCTGGAATCCAAGGTCTTCGTTCTTCCGGAGCGGTGACCTTGGATTCGGTCAACACGGCCCCCGGCGAGACCCGCGCGGGCCGGCAGAAATGTGATTTGCCTCAACCGGCCAACATCGGCGATACTTAGTTGTTGTGTCTTGCAAGGCTGGGCGCACCCGCCCGGCTCTCCATTTGGCTGGGCGCGTCCGCGCCGGCCTGGAAGACCCCCAAGAACCAGGGTCCCCGTGGACAGGTTTTTCGTCCGTGGGGTGGAAGAACCGCAACAGAGCACTGGAAGTCGAAAGGAACCGTATCGCCGTGGTGATGATTCGTTTGGCGCGTTTTGGCGCCCGCAAGCAGCCCTACTACCGCATCGTGGTCATCGAAAAGGACCGCGCCCGCAACGGCCGAGAGATCGAAGTCGTCGGCACCTACAACCCCCGCACCAACCCGGCCTCGGTCGACCTGAAGCACGAGCGCATCGCCTACTGGCGCAGCGTGGGCGCTCAGTTGTCGCCCAGGGTCGAGAAGCTGGTCACCAAGAACCCGGCGCTGGTTGCCGAGACCACGGCGCCAGTTGCTGAGACCCCAGCGCCGGCTGCCGACACAACCGCAGCCTGATTTTTTACTCCTCCCTTGACGGTGCGCGCGGGCTTCCTTGAGCCGGCGCGCATACAATTGCTGACGGCGACAGGTGTCGGCTGCTACTATGCGCGCACCGAATCAAGCCTCGAATTTGGCGTCGCCAATTCCTGAACGTATCCGGTCAGGGGCAAAAGCATGACCCAAAACGCTATGGTCGAAGTGGAAGAACTGGTCCGCGAGATTGCGCGGGCTCTGGTGGATGAGCCGACAGCCGTTGAAGTGGAGAGTGTGGGCCGCGATGAAAACACGGTTCTCAAGCTCCGCGTGGCGCCGTCGGACGTGGGCAAGGTCATCGGCAAGCAGGGGCGTACCGCCCGCTCGGTACGCACCATCCTGGGCGCCGTGAGCATGAAGCTGCATCACCGCTACACGCTCGACATCCTTGAAGAAGACGAATCCTGAGATGGCCACCGCCGATGCATCCGGCCCTCCTCGGGAGGCAGCGGTGACCGCGCCGGAAGACGCTGAACCGTGGGTCTGGCTGGCGCGGATTCGCCACGCACAGGGCCGCAAAGGCGAGGTCTTCGCAGAAATTCTGACTGATTTCCCTGAAAAATTTGCCGAACGACGGCGGCTCTGGCTGCTGGGAGGCACCGGTGCAGTTGTCGGCGCATCTTCGCGTCCGGCAACTGCCCTGGCCCCGCGCGAAGTGGAACTCACGGCTCACTGGCTGCACAAGGGCGGCATCGTGCTGCACTTTGTGGGCGTGGACTCGATCTCGGCGGCTGAGACGCTCGCCGGGCTGATCGTCGCCATTCCACGCGCCGAACGGGCCGCTCTGGGCGAGGACGAAGTCTACGTCGGCGACCTGATCGGCTGCGCGCTGGTGGATGTGGCGCAAGGAAGCGAATCAGGAACAGCTCCGGTCGTCGTCGGCGAAATCGAAGAGGTGGACAGGACGGCTGGCCCGGTGGCGTTGCTGGTGGTGCGCGGCGCGGCGGGCGAGGTCCTCATCCCCTTTGCCAAGAGCTATTTGCGGAGCATTGATCTCAAGGCCAAGCGCGTTGAAATGGCGCTGCCCGACGGGCTGGTTGACCTGAATGCGCCGGGAAAATGACCCATAATGAATGGCCTGTGCAAAGGGGTAATTAGAGGATTGCCCCCAATCCCTTTCTTCCGCTGGCTGTCCTAGGGCCGGTAGTCCCTCGGATCAATGCAGCGGTCATACGTCGCACGATTGATCCGAATCCAATCTGTGTTGTTGATCCCCCTCCGGTTGTGAGCCGTAGGACTGTCCGGAAAGGCGGAAGCGATTTTTATCCAGCGACCTTGCTCCTTTGCGATGGTACGAATCTCAGAAGCCACTTCCGCAAGATCCTGGTCCTGGCTGAATATGATTCCGACGTCATAAAGGCGGTTGCGGGCTCCAGCAATCACGTCGAGAGCGATTCGGACATCGATGCCCTTCTCTTCGGCCGTGAGAAAAATATGTTCCGTGCCGTCGGGTAGACGCACACTTTTATTGCGGTAGCGCAGTGGGCGTGTGACCACCTTTACGCCAGTTTGTCCCATTTGTGCTGTTTTGTTGACCCAGAAAGCGTTCCAGAAAGGGTTCGCTGTCGCATCGTGGATTCCGGTGTAAAACCTTGCCTCGGCGAGTTCCCATCCGTTCGATCTGCAAGCTTAGCGGGCCAATGCTCCGATGTCGTAATTGGGGAATCTGTATCCAAATGCGTCTTTTGATTGGAGAAAAAGGTTTTGTCCATCTATAAAAGCGAATGCCATTTTCACTATAGGTTCAAGCATAGCAACCTCTTGTATTCAAGCGACTTCTCCCGGTTGAGAGGGTTGTTAATAGTATTAAACCCAGACTTCAATTTGGGCTTATCTGTTTTGCATTTAAGGAAATCTGTGCTGCTAACAAATAACCCCGCCCGAAGCCTTGCAGCAATCGAGCGGGGAGCAAATCATTATTGAAATATAGCCTCACAATTCCCGCGTGTCAATGGATTTCTCCTGCCGGATCGCTGCCAGTAGTTTGCGGTCTTCCTTGCTGAGGGTCGCGCCTTCCAATAGATCCGGCCGGTTGGCCAGGGTCTTGCGCAACTGCTGCTCGCGACGCCAGCGGCGAATCTCGGCGTGATCGCCATTCATCAGCACTTCAGGCGCGCGCAGGCCGCCAAACTCTGCGGGCCGGGTGTAGTGCGGGTAGTCCAGCAGGCCCCCGGCGCCGTACTGCGAGCGCGGAACACCATCCTCGGCGTTCGCAATCTCCGCATCGTCCACGCCAAAACTCTCGAACTCGCCGGAGGCTTCGTTGCCCAGCACGCCAGGAATCAGCCGCATTGTCGCGTCCACCACCACAGCGGCGGCCAGTTCGCCCCCGCTCAGCACATAGTCGCCGATGGAAAGCTCCATGTCGCAATAAAGCTGGTTGATGCGCTCGTCCACGCCCTCATAGCGGCCACAAACCAGCACCACGCGCTCCTCGACGGCCAACTCGCGGGCCAAGGCCTGGGTAAACGGCCGCCCCTGCGCTGAGAGCAGAATCACGCGCGGGCGGGGCTGGGTGGATTCTTCTGGAAAGTTTTCCTCCGGGGCTAAAGCCCCCGGTTCCATGGCTGCATCAACGTACGCGCTAAAGCCCGTACCCTTCTGGCATTCGGCTTTGGGCGCAATGCCCAGCGAGGCCAACGCCTCGGCGAGCGGCTCGGGCTTCAGCACCATCCCTTCGCCGCCGCCAAAGGGGCGATCATCCACGGTGCGGTGCCGGTCGTGGGTGAAGACGCGCAGATCGTGCACACCCACCGTCACCAGCTCCTCGGCCAGCGCCCGGCGCAGAATTCCGTTCTCGAAGATGCCGGCAAAAAAGCCGGGGAAGATGGTGACAATTTCGAATCGCATACTTCTTGATGATATAGGTAGAATTTTCCGCGTCATAGCCATCCCGGATGTGTTCTACTTTTGCCAACTGTTATGGCGGACTTTGAATCTTTGCTAACGCGCTGGCAAACGGCCGGCGTCCTGGATGCGGAGACGTCCGACCGCATCCGCGCGTGGGAGTCGGAACAGAAGCGCCCCGCCGGTTTGCGCTGGCAGGTCATGGTCGTGCTGATTTTGGGCGCGATGCTGCTAGCCTGCGGTGTGGCGCTGTTTGTCTCGGCCCACTGGGATGAGATTGGCCCCGGCGCGCGCTTTGCGGTTGTGCTGGGTATGGTCAGCCTCTTCCACCTCGGCGGGGGCTGGGCGCGCAGCCGCTTTCACGGGCTTTCGACGGCTCTGCACGCTGTGGGAACCCTCTCGACCGGCGCGGCTATCGCGCTGGTGGGGCAGATCTTCAACATTCAGGAGCACTGGCCCGCGGCTGTTCTGATGTGGGCACTGGCCGCGCTGGCCGGCTGGATTCTGCTCCACGATGAGGCGCAACAGACGCTCACGCTGCTACTCTTCCCGGCCTGGATTCTCTCTGAGTTTTTGTTTTCCGCAGATGGGCACATCGGCGCAATCGTCTATGCTGGCCGGTTCGTGATCGTCTGGGCGGTTCTCTACCTCACGTTCTTCCTCGGCTCCAGGCGCAAAATACTCCAGGGGATTCTCTTCTCCGTTGCGGCCATCGCCTCCGTCGTGAGCATCGAGGTTTTGCTGGTGGGTTGGCGTTCGTGGTCGGGCAACCAAACCTACCTGCCTCTCGGGCTCCGGACATGGGGATGGGTGGACATTGCCGTGCTGCCGCTGCTGTTTGCGGTCTTCAAGTTCCGCAAGAGCGTGGTTCCCGTCGCGGTCGCGATTGCCTTCTCGATTGCCCTGCCCTGGTGCATGAGAATCCAGACGCAACACTACGACTTCGGCCAGTTCCACAATACCGTGACGTATAATGTGCCGAACCTTGCTGCCCACGCGCTGGTTGCAGCCTTTGCTGTCTTCATCATCTGGTGGGGCGTGCGGCTGGTTTCGAAGGAGTTGGTCAACCTGGGCATTGTGGGGTTTGCCATTGCGGTGGGCTGGTTCTACTTCAGTGACATCTTTGACAAGGTGGGCCGCTCGCTGGGGCTGATTGGCTTGGGGATTCTCTTCCTGGCCGGAGGGTGGGCGCTGGAAAAGACCCGCCGCAACCTGGTGGCCGGCATGGCAAAAGCGGAGATTTCCGCCATGAATTCTCAGGAGGCGCAATGAAACTCTCCAAAACCTCCATTGTGCTGCTTGCGATCCAGTTGGCGCTGGTCTCGTCCATTGCGGCCAAGTACCTCTACCAGCGGGCGACCTGCCCGCGGGTCTGGACGCGCGCCGCGGCTTACGATCCAAACCTGGTGATGCGGGGCCGCTACCTGAGCCTGCAACTGACCGTGGACGGCTGCCAGAGCACGCTGCCCAGCGCCCTGCACGCCATCTTCCCGCGCAATGCCGATGGAACGACCCGGCCCAACGGCTTCACAGTGACTCAAGGGGCTCCCGTTCAATTCCGCGCCAAGCTGAAGGTGGACGGCAACAAGCTGCTAGCGATCCGGATTCCCGAGGCCGACCTGCGTTCGACCGGGGTGATGGTAGAGGCTATGCCTGGATCGTCCTGCGATGCCCTGCATGTCGTCGCTCCGGTGGACTTCTACATCGCCGAGCACGCGGCGGACCCGACGCCGCTCAAGCAGGGCCAGGAGCTTTGGATTGAAGTCACGATTCCGCCCCAAGGCCCGCCCCGGCCGATTCAGTTGGCTCTGAAGCAGGATGGCGCCTGGAAGCCGCTGGCGTTCCAATAGAGACGATGTGAAGAAGTTGGCTTGCTTCCCATGCTTCCGCAAAAATCGCGGAAGGATGGGAAGCCCAATATTCACTGGCAATGAAGCTTTTCGCTAGCGCTTTTTCGGAAATTGTGTAGACCGGAATTTTGGCGGTATCCCATCCATTCCGCAGAAAAACGCGGAATGGATGGGGCACGGGAGTCTATAGCAAAAGCCAAAATGCTTTAGCGCCCCTTGAAAGGGCGGACCGGCGCGGGCTGATCAGCCCCGACTTGACCGGCTTTGACCTCCGCAACAAAAAAACTCTCCCCGCGCGTGGGGCTGCCGGAGAGACGGCGCAGCATGGCCAACTGGCCCACATGGGTGAGCGCATCAGCCACGGGGCCCTGGAAAAGCTGCTCGGCCGAAGCTTGCAATGGCGCATCGGAAGCCAGGAAGGCGTCAAAAGTCTGGAGCGACTCGAAGAAGCGATGCTGCTCGTCGGCCCAGGCGAGCGGTTGGGAGGCGTGCCAGCGCTCCTGCCCAATGGCCGCACTCAGCGCCCAGTCAAGGAGGTCGCCCATGTGGGCCAGAATTTGCACGGGGAGACGGCCGGCTCCGTCGAATGCGGCGAAGTGGCCGGGCGCGCCTTCGAGAGCACGGGTAGCTCGATAGGCCAGAGTGGCCAGTGTGTGGCGCAACAATTCGCGTTTCTCATCCATACCCGGAACTATATAGCGCATCTCCGGCAGCATTCAAATGAGGCATCAATCCCCTGCCGCTCAATGCGCCGGAATTCTTCCGTCGTTTGCTCCCTGTCTGACTGCCGAAAGGCCCTCAGGCGGGATTATTCATTGATGAACGGGGTAACCTGCGACAAATGCATCGACTCCAAGGACTTTCGCCCATGAGGCCGGGCGCGAACCCTCTGATTTGTAGTAAACTAAACATTCTGAGTCCAAACGCAGGAAAATATCATGTCCATTCATCCCGTAATGCAGCGCTTGGCTGACAAGCTCAAGCGTACCGACCTCCCCGAGTTCGTGCCTGGTGACCAGGTTCGCGTCCAAGTAAAGATTAAAGAAGGCGACAAGGAACGCTTGCAGGCCTTCGAAGGTCTGGTCATCGCCATCAACAAAGGCCCCCAGGGCACGTTTACCGTGCGCAAGATGAGCTTTGGCCAGGGCGTGGAGCGTATCTTCCCGTTCAACTCCAAGGTCATCGACAAGATCGAGAAGATTCGCAGCTACAAGGTGCGCCGCGCCAAGCTGTTCTATCTTCGCGGACTGCGCGGCAAGGCCGCCCGCCTGAAGGAAGTGGGCCGCGTTGTGGCCAAGGCCTAAGCCGTTCCGTTGATAGGCCGCTGAAGTTTTTCGTTGCCCGACAACCCCGGCTCAAGCCGGGGTTGTTTTTTGAAGTTTGCCGTGAATCCCACCCTTGCCGCATAAGATCGCGGCAGGAATGGGAGCGCCCTGCGTCTTTCAAGAAGGCACGAGTTCATCCGTAACCCAGAGTCTGGCCCAGCGCTGTGACAGTTTTCCTCTGCGCCAAGGTAAGCTATCTGGAGAGGACGCGATAAGACGCGTTCTGAAGGAACCGATGAATCCGACCGAACATGACCGCCGTCACTCCTTTGAGCAGACGCTTTTGAGCGCCCGCCGCACCATGGTGCTCAGCGAGATTCTCAAGCTGGCCGTGGACAGCTTCCGCTCCAGCAAGGTCCGCTTTGCGCTGACCGCGCTGGGTATGGTCATCGGCACCGCCTCGGTGATCTTAGTGGTGACCATCGGATTGACCGGCAAGCAATTCATCCTCGATGAACTCCAGAAGCTGGAGACCAACTCGGTCGAGCTGGAATACTCCGGCGGCGGAGCGATGGGCGCCGAGCGGACGGTCTTCAACGACTACCTCACGCGCGAGGACGAAAAGGCCGTGCTGGCGCAGTTGCCCGGCGTGATGTACTCCTCGCCGATCATGGAAATGCATGCCCCGATCAGCTTTGGCAGGGGCGTGGTGAAGGACACGCTGGTACTGGGCGTAAGCCCGCAGTACCAGCAGATCCGCAACTTGCTGGTACCCCTGGGCCGCTTCATGGACGATACCGACGACTCAGCCCACCTCAAGTGCGCCGTGGTCACCGAAAAATTCGCCCATGATCGATTCGGCAGCTCGGATGCGGCCGTCGGTCAGACTTTCGAGATCAGCGGCATCCCCTTTACGGTCATCGGCGTCTTCAAGCAAAGCGTGGACGACATGGGCGAGTCGGAGATCCATGACCAGACCATCCTGGTTCCCTACTCGGTGGCCCGCTACTTTACCGGAACCGAAAACGTGAAGCAGATTTACTTTTCCATGCGCAGCATGGACGAAGTAACCGAAGCCGCCAGCGAGATCAAGCGCATTGTTCAAGCGCGCCACCGGCCCGGCTCGGTTTACACGACGCAGACCCTCAAGGAGGTTCTGACGACAGCCGCGAAGGTCGCCGACATCCTGACGGCAGTGCTGTTTCTGGTTTCCGCCATCACCCTGATGGTGGGCGGCGTCGGCATCATGAACATCATGCTGGCCAATGTGCGGGCCCGCACCCGCGAGATCGGCATTCGCAAGGCGCTTGGCGCCACTTACCGGGAGATCAAGCTTCAGTTTCTGGCCGAGGCGGTCATCATCTCTCTGATCGGCGGGATCGTCGGCACAATTGTGGGGCTGGCCTTGCCGCTATCGGTCCGCATCTTCACCAACTACAACCTGCCCATCTCCGGCTGGTCTGTGCTGATCGCCCTGACCGCAGCCACCACAGTAGGCGTGTTCTTCGGCACGGTACCGGCCACTCGCGCAGCCCAGTTGGATCCTGTCGAGGCGCTGCGAGACGAGGGATGAACAAGCCTGAGCACCCGCCGGCCAGCCCCAGCAACGAGCCACCCCAACCTCATCCAGAGGACAGGCCCGCCCAAGGCCCGAGCCTCAAACTGCTCTATGGACTGCTGGTCCTGGCACTGGCCGCGGCTATCGGCTTTGCCCTGCTGATTGTGCTGCCGTTCTACCACCGGCGGTAGCGGGTTGCTGCTTGCCGCCATTCTCTTCCCCTTGCTGACAGGTAAGGAGTATGCTGGAAGAGGTAAGGAGTTGACTATCATGGCCACCGCCGCTAAACCCGTACCGGTGCAGATTTTCCGCGCCAAGGTCACCAGCAAGGGCCAAATCACCGTTCCTGTGGAGATTCGCAACTCCCTGGGAGTCAAGCCCGGCGATACGATCCGTTTCGAGCCGCAGGAAGATGGTTTTCGCGTACTCCGGGACGCAAGTGAAAACCCCTTTGAAAAATGGCGCGGAATTGGGACTGGATTCCCTATTGAAGGCAAGGGCCGGGAGGCCATTGTCGCGTTCTTCCGGGAGATGCGCGGTCATGACGACCTCGATTGATTCGAACATCATTGTCGCGCTCTGGCGGCAGGACGACCCCTTGAATGGCATCGCCGCAGAAGTGCTCAACCAAGCCCGAAAACGGGGGCGGCTTGTCGTTTCCGCTCCTGTCTACGCAGAATTGATGGGTGATCCGAGCAGGACAGAAACCGGATTGAACGAGTTTCTTCGAGATACGGGTATCTTGATCGACTGGACTCTCGATGAAAGTGTCTGGCGTGAAGCGGGAAGAGCGTATCAGGGTTATGTTCAACGCCGGCGTTCAGGCAATGAAACTTTGCCTCGCCGCATTCTGGCTGATTTTCTGATTGGCGCTCATGCGCTGGTCAGCGGCTATTCTCTGCTCACATTCGACCTCCGGCTCTATGCCGCAGCGTTCCCTGCGCTGCCGATCATCCCCGCCTGAAGACGTTCCTCCTCAGTTTTGCGGATTCTCTCTTCCGGCAATCAGCGCCGGAATTCCATCCACAATCGGATAAGCGCGGGCACAGACTGCGCAGAGCAGCTTGGCCTCTGAGACGCGCAGAGCGCCGAGGCAGACCGGGCAGGCCAATTGATTCACCATGGAGGGGTCGAATGGGGGAAGAGCTGTGGAATCGGCAGGCATGAGGCTCTACTGGATGGGAGCGCCGGGAGTGGCGGCCGGATCGGCGGAGATGTCCTGATTGGCCGAGGGGTTGTCCACATGGCTGACCGGCTTGGGGCGGCTGGCAAACTCGGCTTCGATGTGCTGGTTGGCGCCGGCCTTGGCAAATTCGTAGGCCACGCGGATGCCATTGAAGATGGCGCGGTCGTTCGAGGAGCCGTGGCCAATGATGCAGACCCCGCGCACTCCCAGGAGCGGCGCTCCGCCGTACTCGGTGGGGTCAAGGCGGCGGCGGAAGTCGTTGAAAGCCCGGCGCGAGAGCAGCGCGCCCACTTGGGCGGTAACAGTGCGGTTGAGCGACTCGCGCAGCACATCGCGCACAAAGCGGCCGACTCCCTCGCTGGTCTTCAGCGCCACGTTGCCCACAAAGCCATCACAGACGATCACGTCGGCCTGGCCGCTGAAGATGTCGCGCCCCTCGACGTTGCCGATGAAGCGGATGGGCAGCGCCTTGAGCAGCGGATAGGCCTCGCGGGTCAGATCATTGCCTTTGCTCTCTTCTTCACCAATGGAGAGCAGGCCCACGCGCGGTTGTTCGATCTTGAGCACGGTACGCGCATAGATCTCGCCCATCACGGCAAACTGAGCTAGATTCTGCGGCTTGCAATCCACATTGGCGCCCACATCGAGCAGCACAGTGGGTTTTCCGGTGGAACTGGGCATGGGGGTGGCCAGAGCGGGACGATCCACGCCGGGCAGAGCGCCCAGCACCATTTTGGCTGTAGCCATGGCCGCGCCGGTGTTGCCCGCGGTGACAAAGCCGGCCGCTTTGCCCTCGCGCACCAGTTTGAGCCCCACGCGCATCGAGCTGTCGCGCTTGGTGCGCACGGCGTGCGCTGCCTTCTCCTCCATGCCGATCCGTTCCGAGGCATGGTGGATGACGATGGGAAGATCCTCGTTCTCCAACTGTTCGTCGAGAAGATCGCGCAGCTCCGCCTCAGGCCCAATCAAATGGACCCGCACAGGCAGAGCCTTGCAGGCGAGGATCGCCCCGCGAATCTCCGGATCTGGAGCCTTGTCGGTGCCGACGGCGTCAAGCGCGATGTCGATGAGCATGGCCGCTGAGGTTACTTGGCTGCTTCCTTGATGTCCAGAACGGCGCGGCCTTTGTAGGCGCCGCACTTGGGGCAGGCGCGATGGGGCAGCTTCTTCTCGTGGCAGTTGGGGCACTCGGAGACGCCAACGGCGGTCAGAAAGTCGTGAGAGCGGCGAATTGCGGTGCGGCGCGTCGAGTGGCGCCTTTTCGGATTAGGCATGGCAAGAATTCCTTTCGTGTCTCGGCCCGCTTCAATATCCGGCTGGCTTAAAGGCCAGAACAGATCTTGATTGCCTTCCGGCACGGGCGAGCGCCCTCAATTTATCTCGGGGCTTGCTTGGACTCGATCCGGCCGCGGAGGCCGGCCAGCGCTTCCCAGCGGGGGTCGCTCGGACCCACATCACAGGAGCAGGGCTGGCTGTTGCGGTTTTCACCGCAGCGCGGGCAAAGTCCCTTGCAGTCCGGCTTGCATAGCGTCCTGACCGGCAGGGACAAAAGTACCTGCTCGCGCAGCACATCCTCAAGCACAAGACCGTCCTTTTGATAATAACCGATTTCGGTCTCCGGCGCAGTAATGGACCGTTCCGTGGCGTCGGCATCGGCGGTCACGGGCCGGAAGATCAGGTCGAAGTCGGCGGCCAGCGGAATCTCGACCGGCTCGATGCAGCGGGCGCAGGGAACCTGGAATTTGCCGGCAAAGCGGCCCTTGAGCCGGATGTCGGCGACGATGTCCTTCGGGCCCCGGTGCTCGTGCAGCACCTCAGCCTGGCCAGAAGTAGCCAGCGGCCCCTGCTGCTCCACCTCGGAGCCGCAATCGACCGCGCCCGGAGCCAGTTCCAGGTCGAAGTCGATCGGTTCCCGTTCCAGTTCAACAACCTTGAATTCCATGGTATGAGCCTACGGCGCAAGCGCGGGGGAGTCAATGCGCAAACCGCGGGACAAGACGCAGGCGCTGCCCCGGCCAAGGGGCCTCCGATCTTCCGCATAAACGAATGGACTCAAGCCCCGCCGGATTCTGCCGATGAGATCCACGAGTCCGTTGAGAAAGGGTTACTGAAATGGCTTGGCTGCGCAATCTCCCCATCTCCCGCAAGTTTATCGTCGCCTTCGGCATCGTGTGCAGTCTCTGCATTCTGCTGGGGATCTATACATTTGTCACATTTCGCAGCATCGCCCAAAAGAACGCGCAGGTGAGCGACAATAGCCTCCCTGCAGTGATTGAACTGGCGAGCCTTCGAGCGGAAATCAACGCACTGCGCCGGGAAGATCTCCACCTGCTGCTCTGCATGAAGCCGGGGTGCTTGACGGAAGAGGGGGTAAAGCGCCACCAGGCCCTTGACGCCTTCAACGCAGCTTCCAAGGCCTACGAACCCCTCATCAACCAGCCTGGAGAACGCGAACTGTATCAGAAGTTCTCGTCGGCTTTTGCGCAGTACCTTGAGGGCAGTGACCGCGCCAGTGCATTGATGGCCGCCGGCAAAACCGGCGACGCAATGGATCTGCTCTTGTCCGACTCCCTGAGACCCACTCTGGAAACGGCGTTAGCGGCCACCCAGGAAGACCTGGACCTCAACATCAAAGTCGGCACGCAAGCCTCTCACGGCGCCACCAGCGCCAGTGCCAGCGCCACTTGGATCAATGCCGGGGTCACACTCCTGATCGTTCTCCTCTGCGCGCTCATTGGCACGATACTCACACGCGTGATCGGGCCGCCCTTGCAGGCAGCTACTGTCGCGCTGGAGCGCGTGGCGGAGAAGGACCTGACGGTGAGCATGGATGAATCCGGCACGGACGAGATTGGCCGCCTTGCGATCGCCCTGAACACCAGTGTGACCGCGATGCGCAACGTATTGCAATCCGTAGCCCAGGGCGCGGATACGCTCTCGGCAGCCACCACCGAAATCAGCACCCGATCGGTCCAGACCGCCGGCAATGCCAATACTCAGTCCAGCAAGACCAACCAGATTGCCGCGGCGGCGCAGGAGATGACCGCGACCATCGGCGAGATCAGCCACAACGCGGAAAATGCCGCCAGCGCCAGCCGCGTCTCCGCCGAGACAGCCAACCAGGGCGGCGCAGTGATGCAAGCTACTGCCGTGACCATGGAGAAGATTGCCTCGGCCACCAGCACCGTCTCGGAGAAGATGACATCTCTCGCCCACCGCTCCGAGGAGATCGGGAAGGTGGTCAGCGTGATTCAGGAGATCAGCGAGCAGACCAATCTGCTGGCCCTGAATGCAGCCATCGAAGCGGCCCGCGCCGGGGAGCACGGCCGCGGATTCGCCGTCGTCGCCGGCGAGGTTCGCCGCCTGGCCGAGCGCACCAAGGGCGCCACCGAGGAGATTGCCGGCACCATCCGCAGCATCCAGGAAGAGACGCGCGCAACCCTCCAGGTGATGCAGGACAGCCGCGCGGCCGTGGAAACCGGCATGGAAGAAACCGCCCACGCCCGCAAGAGCCTAGAGGCCATTATCGAGTCCTCTCAGCAGGTGGAGCACCAGATCGAATTGATCGCCACCGCTGCCACGGAGCAGACCGCAGCCTCCGGCGAAATCTCCGAGGCCGCCGGCCATATTTCGCAGTTGTCGGTCGAGAACGCGCAAGGCGCCGAGGAAGCCGTGGAAGCGCTCAAGAATCTCGCCTCGCTGGCCAGTGACCTGGACGGGATGATCCACCAGTTCCGCCTGGAGGGCGACCGGCAGACCGGCGCGAAATTCGCCGGCAGAAGCCAGCCGGTCAGGAAGCCCGCATTGCGGACCGCGCACACATAAACCTTGAACAGATGGCGGCAGCCTTTCCCAGATCTGCGGGCTCCGGCGATAAAAGTTCATCGCTGGGCCCCAGGGCTGCCGCCTGTTTTTCTTCACGCTGCCGGAACCAATTCCGGCAGCGTTTTTGTCCAGAGCGGTTCTCCAACTGGAGCTACCTTGCCAGAAGTGAAATTTTTTGCGGCATAAATGTGCAAAATCCTGCGTATTGCCCAACAAATATCCTCGTAAGTCGCTGAATTTAATATCTAAGAATTTAGTGCTTGACGTGCGCAAAACGGGAGCACAGAATGATTTTCTGATGGCGAATGGGGCGGTCGACAGCCCCGAACCGGTGTTTACGTTTGTTCGAAAGGGTTTTCCGCCGGCTCCATCAACGATTCATCAGCCCTAAGGAGGATTTGGAATGAAGTTTCCCGGGATCAAGGTTCTCGCATTTTCCATACCGGCTTTATTGCTGATGGGCGCGAGCGCGGTCGCCTCTGCCGATTCGATCACCAACGGCGCCTTCACTACGCCCGGATCATCCACAACTTACGGTGGTGGAACCGTGAATTGGACAGGGGGCCAGTACGGATATGAGCCCACAGGCTTTGGCTGGACCTTCGTAGGGGGTGTTGGCGTCCAACAGGACGGCTCGCCGTGGGGCTTTTCGAATGCTCCGAACGGCGCCGGCCAGTCTGCCTTCATGCAGAGCTACACTGGTTCCCTTGCCAGCTACCCGCTGGTGTCCACCGCGAACCCGTCCACCATTTCGCAGGTGCTTACCGGACTGACAGTTGGTGATCAGTACACACTGTCGTTTTATCTGGAGCAGCGCCCCGGCATGGGAGCAAATCCGGTAACCGTCTCCATTGACGACCTCAGAGGGCTCGACCCCACGTTTGCGGCCGTCGCTCCGCCCGATAACGATACCTGGACCCTCTACAGCGATACATTCATCGCCACCAATACTTCAGAGGCTCTCATTTTTGCGGTCTCTTACCCCGATGGTGGAACGCCCACCGACAGCGATACCGGCCTTGCTGGCGTCTCGCTAGCTCAAACCCCCGAACCGGGAACTTTGATGCTTCTCGGCACCGGTCTTCTGGCACTTGCCGGGCTAGGAAAACAGAGACTCGGCAAGAAGAACGTCTAAGTCTTCGCGCAAGCCCAGATCTGCGTAGAAACTTCCCAAGTGCGAAAAGCCCCGGCGGCGAGCCGGGGCTTTTCCATTCCATGGCAGCTTCGGCCCAGAGACCGATAGGCTTGCGTAGGCGCTGACCAGCGCTGCTGCAACAGGCCAATGCTCACGCGCCCCCAAGCAGAGTTAACGACCTTCTTGCAGAAGGCTGTCAAGTGGTCGCGCAGCCGCTCCAGTTGCTCTTGTCGCGGGCCTTGGCCTTCCCTCAAGCGGGTTTCCAGACAGGTTCTCAGCACTTCCGCAAGTAGGTTTTCGACAGCCGGTCGTGCCAGCACAGGTGATCTTCGTCGAAGAGTATCCAGGCCAAGCCCAGGCCCACTGGAAGCACGGAGAGGAACAGCGCGCCCAGCCGCCAGCGCAACTGCGCGCGGGTGGGGTTCTGGCCGTCGAAAGTGCACAGGGAGATGCGGGCGCACCTCATGCCTGGCGTGGCCTTGGCCAGAGTGAGGAAGAGCGTCTGGTAGAGCAGGCCGGCGAGAAGGAGCGCCGAAACCGCGCTGAATTCCACGATTTTTGCCGGGAGAGGATGACCGATGTTGGCCACGGCTACCAGAGCCGATGCAAAAAAGGCGCCGGCAATGAGCACGCAATCTACCACGACCGCCGCCAGACGGCGGCCAAGGGGCGCCAATGGCAGGATCAACTGCGGACCCGGCGCATCCGGGGACTCCGGTTCGTCCAGGGGTTGAGCCTCGAGCTCGATGTCTGACCAATCAGACTCGGCCCAGGCAGCGGCTGGCGCAGAGCCGGCTGTCTCAGGCTGGACGGGGAGGTCGTCAGGGTCCACTTCAAAGATGCTGAGCGGCTTCTCCAAACTTTCCGCCGCGAGTGGTCCCTCAGCCAGCCGAGGACGCCTCTTACAAGGGGCTACAAGCTCACGCGGAAACTCGATGAGGTTGGCGGGGATGGGCAGAACCGGCTCGACCGGCTCAATAGCTGCCGCGTCCCTGGGCTCCTCAAGCGGAGACGACTGCTCCCATCCGTCTTCCACCGAAGGCGCAGAGTCCTTGGCGGGTTGTAACGCGAGGGCAGGGGCCGGTTCAGGGTGGTGCAAGGTAAAATCCGGCTCCCGGCCGAGAAGGGAGTATTCGCTTTCCCAGGCATCGAGCGTGGAAGGCGCGGCTGGCTGAGCTGGCACAATGGTGGGCTCCAAATCCGGTGCGGCGGGCTGCACGGGCACCATGGTCTGTGCGGCTTCAGGCTCACACAGGCGCGGTCCTTCGGAGGCCGCCTGCGGGCTTGGCACAGCGGCTACGGCGGCACGCTGGGCAGCCTGGGCTTCGGCAGCCTGCATCTGGCTGAAGCTGGGGACTTGGGCATAATGCGCGGCCACGCGGGCGGCGGCCTGAGCAGCGCGGCTGCTGGCCTCCTGCCGGCTCGGGGCGGGTGGGGCTGGCTTCGGCGTGGACAAGCCCTCGCGGCTCTGGTGCGCAGCAATGCGCCGGCTCACTTCCTGCTTCCAGGAGGATGCGGAGTCGGGCTGGCCTTCAGATGTATTCAAGATTCCAGTATCCCTTCTGACGCGCCATCCGGGCCAATTGTCGGCGCCCAGAGCGGCAGTTCAGGTCCTCGCAGCCCGATGCAACCGGGATTCTCGGACGTTACTTTCAAGACAGAAGGGCAGTCGCGCGGGAAAAGACAGGCAGAGCCCGGATCGCGGGATCCGAGCACGGTCGAAACGATCCTAATTTTTAGCCTATTGCCAGAGCCGCGCGGCGTGTGACTGATGCCAAGGCGGCCAGTTTTGCTATGCTGACCTTGGTCTCGGAATGCACCCTCGCACCTTTGTGTTTATCACGATGCTGGCCCTCTGTCACCTGCAACTTCAGGGACAGGCGTTGACCAATGCGGCACCCCCGGCAGCGCAAGACGCTGACAGAGCGGGTGCGCCCGCCACGAATGGCCCCGGCCAAAGCAGTGCTGACGCCGAGCTTTCGTCCACCCTGCCGAACGACCCCGGCCAGGAGATTCTGCCCATAGCCCAGCCAGAACCAGCGCCGGCAAGCAGCGTTCCCGTCGAATGGGAAGCCAGGAATCAGAGCCGCGTGGGCGAGACATGGACCCTCAGCGGCGAGGTAGTGGTCCACTACCGCGACTACATTCTGCGCGCCGACAAGGTCGTTTATCACCAGTCCACCACGGAGTTGGAGGCGGAAGGCAACCTGCAAGTCGCGGGCGGACCCAACGACGTACTCATTTACGCCTCGCGCGGCGACATGCGCCTGAATATGCACACCGCGCGCTATTACAACGTGCATGGCTCACAAGGAGTCCGCAGCCTCGGTCGCACGATGGTCTATTCCACGACGAACCCGTTCTTTTTTACCGGCAGGGTTGTGCTGGAGAACGGCGAGGGCCACTACGAGATCATCGACGGCACGATGACCAACTGCCGTCTGCCCCGGCCTGACTGGCAGGTAATCTCCCGGTCCATCAAAATGCAGGATGGTAAGGCTTCCACGGCCAATGCCCTGTTCAAATTCCTCGGCGTACCCATCTTTTACCTGCCCTACCTCCGCCACCCGGTGGACGATACCGGCCGCGAGAGCGGGTTTCTGATCCCTGTCATCAGCACGGGATCGTCGATCAGGGGTTACACCTTCGGCGAGCAGGTCTACTGGGTAATCAGCCGCAGCATGGACATGACCGCCGGCTCGGAGTACTACAGCAAACGCGGCTGGGCGCCTAGCGGCGACTTCCGTTACAAAGGCCCTGGGCTCGACCACCTGACCGCGCGCTGGAATGCCCTGCTGGATCGCGGCGCTGAGCTGCCCAGCCCAACCAATCCGGCCACTCTGGTGCTGACCAACCAGGGCGGTGTGGACGTCAATGCCCTGGGCCGCAAGGACCTCGGTTCCGAGACGCGCCTGGCTGGCAATGTCGAATACCTCTCCAGCTACATCTACCGCCTGGTCTTCAACGACAACTTCTCGCAGGCGGTCAGCTCCGAGGTGCAGAGCGACGTTTCTCTCACCCGCGCGCACAAGGGCTTCGTTCCCTCCGTCTCGCTGGACCGCTTCCAGACTTTTGCCAGTTCCGCCAACGGCAACGAGGTAAGGATTATCCACCTGCCCAGCCTGCGGTTTGACGTACTGGACCGGCCGCTGGGCGCGTCGCCACTTTATTTGGGGGGAGGATCATCGCTCGGCTATCTGAGCCGCTCAGAACCCGGTTTCCACGCCCGCAACGCCGGCCGTATCGATTTTTATCCGCATCTCGCCCTGCCGCTCTCGGCAGGCGGCTGGAACATTGTTGCCGAAGCCGCGCTGCGCGAAACCGCCTATACCATCAGCCAGATTCCTGACCTCACGGGCACACACGGCGGCACTCCTCGCATCAGCCACGACTCGCTCAACCGGACCGATTTTGAAGCCTCTGTGGACCTGCGGGCACCAGCCATGGAGCGGGACTTTGCGCTCACGCGCTGGAACCGCGAACTGCGCCACGTCATCGAACCCGAGATCACCTACCGCTACGTGGCCGGCATCGGCACGCAGGCGCAGAACGTGCTCCTGATGGACACCACAGACATCGCCACCAACACCAACGAAGTGGGCTTCTCGCTCACCCAGCGCTTTTATCTGCGCGCCGCCGGCGACCGGCCCTGCAACAACGAGGACGCAGCAGCGGCTCCCGGCGACTGCCCGGACAAGCAGAACAAGCCGCGCGAGTGGGCCAGTTGGCAAATTGCGCAAAAATTCTTCATCGACCCCAACTTCGGCGGGGCGTTGATCTCCGGCCAGCGCAATGTCTTCGATTCCACCCTGGACCTGAGCGGGATCGCCTTTCTCACTTCACCGCGCAATCTTGCGCCCATCACCTCGCGCCTGCGCTTCGAGGCTATCGACAACCTGCGTGTCGAGTGGGACATGGACTACGACCCCAAGGTTGGGCAATTTGGCGCCGACAATCTCTATGCCGGCTACAGTTGGGGCCGCACCACCGTTGGCATAGGCCATGCCATGCTCAATGCCGTCGACGAGAACGGAAGCGCCGCTACCACCATCAAGAGCCAGCAGGCACAGCCCTTCCTCAGCATTGGCAAGCCCAGCGGCAGCGGCTTTAACCTGGCCGCCAACGGCGGTTACGACTTTACCCATAGCACGCTGCAATACGCCGGTGTGCAGGCCGTCTATAACTGGGACTGTTGCGGCCTTACCTTCGGCTATCGGCGCTTCAATCTCGGTTCGATCCGCAACGAGACCCAGTGGCTCTACAGCTTTACCCTGGCCAACTTCGGTTCGGTGGGCGACATTCGCCGCTCCAACACGGCCTTCCGCGACCCCAGCCTGCCACCTGCTTACTAACAATCGGCGGCAGCATGCAAATACACCGTGGCCCATCCACGCGTCTTCTTCCTGGCGCATGGGCGGAAATCCATGAAACAACCGGCTGCCCGGCCCCCACTGGAGTATTCTTTCCTGAGAGGATTTACCCTTGTCACGCATTCATTTTCTGGCTGGCCTGCTCGCCGTGAGCATGGCAGTGGGCTGCAAGGCCCAACCCGCCCCGCAGTTGACCGACCTGGCGCTTAACCGTCACATCGAGGTCCTGGTCCGCTCCCAGTTCAATATTTCGCCGGAGATCAATGTGGCCATCGGCACGCGCAAACCAAGCCAGATCTCCGGTTATGACGCGCTGCCCGTCACACTTTCAAACGGCGCCAAAACTCAGGTGGTCGACTTTTTGATCTCGACCGACGGCAAGACCCTGGCCCGCCTGGATAAGTTCGACCTGGCCAACGACCCAATCTTCTCGATTGACGTGGCCGGCCGCCCCATCCGCGGTAATCCCGCAGCCAAGGTCACGGTCATCAACTTTGACGATCTTGAGTGCCCTTACTGCGCCCGAATGCACCAGGCGCTCTTTCCGGCGACGATGGAGCACTACAATGGCTCGGTGCGCTTCGTCTACAAGGACAATCCGCTGGTAGAGATTCATCCCTGGGCCATGCGGGCCGCCGTGGACGCCAATTGCCTGGCAGCGCAGAGCAGCCAAGTCTATTGGATGTACGTGGATTACATCCACTCCCACGGCCAGGAGGTCAACGGCGAAACTCGGAACAATGCCAGAAGCTTTGACGCACTGGACCGCATCGCCCGCCAACAGGCCACTCTAGGGAAACTCGACGCCGCCCGGCTGGACACGTGTCTGGCCAGGCAGGATGAAAGCCAGGTTCGCGCCTCGATGAAGGAAGCCGAGTCGTTGGGACTGGAAGGAGCGCCCGCAGTGTTTGTAGAGGGTGAGCAGGTCAGGGGCGGCGCAGTTCCCGAAGGACAGATTCGGATCGTGATAGACCGCGCCCTGCGCGCCGCCGGAGTGGAACTGCCGGCTGCTCCAGCCGTTTCTGCGCCTTCCCAGCCTCCCGCGCCGACCAAATAGCCGGCCGGCACTCGCATCTTCGCTTCGGCCGCCCGAAAGGCGGCTGGAGCGATTCCTGGTGGTCGCGTCTGTGAAATTGCGTATCGCCACATCGGCTTTGGGGTTTATTCTTGATTTCCAGAGAACTTTTGCGTTCCCCAGGAGATATCAGGTTGCAAATCAAAGCTTTTTCCCGCACGCCTTTCCGCTTGACAGTCCTCATTCTTTGTGGCGCAACCTTGGCTGCCACCGTAAGCGGGTGTCACCGCTCGCCCTCTCCGGACGTGATGGCGACGGTAAATGGCAAGGACATTTTGCGCTCTGAGCTGGAGAAATATTACAAGGCTAATCTTGGCGACAATGCCCCGAAGCCCTCTCCCGAGCAGGCCGACATTGTCCGCCTCAATATCCTGCGCGGGATGATCGAGGACGAGATTCTCTGGCAGCGTGCCGCCAAGCTCAATCTAGCCGCCAGCGACGAGGACGTGAACGCCAAGTTGACGGAGATGAAGGCGCCGTACACGCAGGAGGAGTTCGACAAGCAGCTCCAGGCCCGCAACCTCACTGTGGATGACCTTCGGCGCGAATTGCGCCGCTCGTTGACCAAGACCAAGCTGCTGAACAAGGAGATCGAGTCGAAGATCAACATCACCGACGCGGAGATCGCCAGCTACTATGCGGCGCACAAGTCGGAGTTCAACCTGATCGAGCCACAGTACCACCTGGCGCAGATCGCGGTCACCAGCGGGCCCGCAAAGCCGACCGGTAACCTGCAGAACAACAAGGCCTCCGGCGACGCCGACGCGAAGAAGAAAATCCTGGAGTTGCACAAGCGCCTTCAAAGCGGCGAGGACTTCGGCGCGGTGGCGATGAACTTCTCAGAGAACCCAAACACGAATTCGAATGGTGGCGACATGGGCTTCATCCCAGAGTCGCAACTGCGCAGCGAGTCCGATGTCTACAACGCCGTTGGCAAGCTCAAACCGGGAGAGATCACTGAGATTCTTCCCGCCTATGACGGGGCCGGCCCCGGCCACCGCATCGTCGGGTACGCGATCTACAAGCTGATCGCGCGGGAGCCCGCCGGTCAGCGCGAGTTGAACGACCCGCGTGTACAGCAAGCCATCCGCCAGGGCCTGCGCGAGGGCCACGCGCAATTGCTCAAGAACGCCTACTTCGAGATGCTCCACAACGACGCCAAAGTCCACAACTACTTTGCCGACCAGATTATCAAGCAGGGCGCGCAATAGAGCACGCCGCCTGACTGGCCCTTATGGGCCGCTGTGAACTTCGCTCCCTTGAACTAGCACGGCTTTGGTGCCGTCAGTGCTGGAGCGGATTTAGAGGCAACCGGACCTTGCCAAGTGTATTCGAGGTGGCTTTCTGCTGAGGATGAAGCCACCTGACGGGTTGTCTCCAGGCAACGCTACTATCGTTTGGCTATAAGGCCCAAGCCCACCAACTGCGCCTTTTCAAAGCCGTGAAATGCCCCCCTGTAGTGGAGTACAGTTCCCTCCGCAGCACGCCGAGAGAACGGCCATCCTACCCTCCAGCACAAGCGGCGCATCTGCCCACCCCTTCCGCAAAGAGGCTTCTACTCAAAGCCGTCAGCCGGAAGGCAGGGGTGGGTTCAAGGTTCGAGTACATCAGACGCCGAAGTGTACTTCCTGGCCCAAGCAATTGATCGCAGTACCGCCAGGGCTATGAATCACCAGGAAACGTACCGCCCCCTCAGCATTTCCCCTATCCCTTGACGCTATTCCATCTACATATTGCCCAACCGGCAGATGGCGAAACTACTTGATACTGTTCTGGTTGCCTTTATTGCACTCGAGCTTTGAGTGCGGCGGGCTTCTCCTGTTTCCGAGTGCTTCTGGCGCACTCGGCGTGCTCGAGCGAAGGCGCGCCGGAATCCAAGTCTGACAGACAAGAAACGGCCCCCGCGAGTGGCGGAGGCCGTTTTTGCGTGCGCGTGTAAGCCGGTGGTTTACTTCAATTCGCCGTTGTCGCCCATGGTGATGCCGCTGGGGCCACTGTTCTTCTTCGCTTCATTGGCCTTGCGTACGCCCATCGCCTTGGTGCGCCAATCCTCTGCCTTGGCGAGGTCGTCCTTGCGGGCCCCCTCGTTGCCAAAGTCCACATCGGCCTTGCGCCGATAGATCAGGTTCAGATAAGCCATGGCATCGTCATAGTTAGGCCGATTTGCCACTGCCTGGCTGAGATACTGTAGGGCTTCCTCGACCAGTGGGGCATTCTTCGCCCTGAGCGGATCCATGACCTTCTTGGGCGCCTTGACGTTTCCTTCGCCGTCGTCGTTCAAGCCTGCTGGTGCGAGCGCCGACAAAGTATTCTGGTGCGCCTGCATCCAGTCAATCACGCCGACCGTATAGGCTGCCTCGGGATCTTTCGGATCCTCCTGCAGCACTTTCTTTTGCCACGCCTTGGCATCGTCCAGCCTCTTGATGCTGAATTCAATGCCCGCGACCTGCTTCATGCTGTTCACGTCGTGCGGGTCCTTGGACAGAACTTCCTGGAACATACCGATGGCCTGCTGCGCCGTGTCCAGGTTGTCCTTCGTATCCAGTCCAGGCACCACGTTCTGGGCCAGCGCGGTAGCCAGGTAGCTCTTCGCCATGGGCAGGCTCGGATCAAGCTGCGTGGCCCTCTGGAAGTGGTTGATGGCGTCTTCATAATGGGCGCCCTTGTACGCTTCCACTCCCTTATTCAACTGGTCACGGGCTGCGAGGCGGTTGCACCCGCTCATGGAAAGCACCATGCCGGCCAAGACAACCGCGAGCGCCGTAATACGTGCGGGTCCATTCATGTTCGTATCCTTCTCCTTCAGACGAGGCCTATCGGTCGCGCGCCTGGAATCTCAAGTACAGCTGGCCGCGGGCGGGAGGTACCGAAACCAGGATGCAAAAATTGTACTCCACTTTCCCGCCGGATGAACCGCCTCCATGCGGGGCTGGCAGCCCTGGAGTTTGCTGGGGATTCTGAACCTCCCCAGCCGCCCAGTTGGCCAGCCTGAACTCTGTGCGTCCTCTCGCCGCCGCAGCCGGTATCCGCCCCAGGGCCGACTCCGATAGCTTGCGCCACACATCCCTTCAGGGAAGCGGCTCCGGAGCAGCGGGCTACTGACCTTCCATGATCTTGGGCGTCATCAACCCGATGTGATCCACGTTCGCTGAACGTCCGATATCGATGACTTCGGCCACATAGCGGAAGTCAAGATTGTCGTCGCCCTTGACGAACATGATGCGCTCGGCGCGGTTGGCGTAGATCTCGGTCAGCTTCGGAAGCAGCTCTGCCTTGGTCACGTCAGTGTCGTTGATCTTATATTGCGGGGCACCGGCAGTGGCGCGGATAACCTGCACAACGATAGTGCGATCGTTAGGCTCCTTCTGCTGCGCCGCATTCTTAGGCGGCTGAGGCACCATCGCGTCCAAGCCCTTGGGCGTAACCGGCACAATGACCATGAAAATGATCAGCAGCACCAGAAGAATGTCGATCATCGGCGTCATGTTGATGTCGGACGAGTAGCCGCCCCCGCCCCCAGTTGTCATTGACATCGCTTAGAACTCCTCGTTTGCTCGAAATCGTTAAAAGGAACTGCACAAGAAAAACTTTAAGCGCCGCCCGCGAGATTGCCTTCGCGCTTCTGCGTCAGCAAGCCCACGTCTTCCACGCCAGCGGTGCGCACGGCATCAATGGCGTCTTCCACTGCCCGGTACTGCGCGCGGGCATCGGCGCGGACATAAATCGTTTTGCCTGGCTTGTCTGCCAGCTTCTCGCGAACCTGAGTGCCGAGCTCACTGACAGCTGTCTTGTTTTGCCCCAAAAAGACTCCCCCGTCGCGGGTGATAGCCACGACAATGGCGTCTTCCTTATCGGCGTCTGGCATATTGGTCGGGTTATCCACCTTGGCCATATCGACAACCACTTTGTTCTGGAGCATGGGGGTGATGACCATGAAAATGATCAGCAGCACCAGCATCACGTCGACCATGGGGGTGACGTTGATGTTGGAACTGACCTTCTTGCTTTCGTTGCGAACTGAGATTCCCATTTTTTGGGCTCCGTTGCCTTAAAATTTTTATTCCGGATGGCTTCCGGCGGCGTTAAGGAACCACCAAGCCGTCGCGAGGTTGAAACCGGCGGGCAGGAGAGAGTGTTCACTCTCCCGCCCTCCGCGAATTCCCGCTTCGCCGAATGGCGCTTCGCTTAGCGCTTGCTGCTCTGCTTGATGAAATAGTCGATCAATTCGCTGGAGGAGTTATCCATCTCCACATCGAATGATTCGACACGCCCGGTGAAGTAGTTGAAGGCCATAACGGCCGGGATGGCTACAAACAAGCCAGCCGCCGTGGTGACCAGGGCTTCTGAAATGCCGCCGGCAACCGCGCCGATGCCCGAAGTCTTCTGGGTGGCGATCTGCTGGAAGGCGTTCAGAATGCCGATGACGGTGCCGAGCAGTCCGACGAACGGAGCCGTGGCGCCGATGGTGGCCAGAACAGCGAGGCCCCTCTTCAGCTTGGCGTGAACAATGGCCTCGGCCCGATCCAGAGCGCGACCCGAGCTGGCGATGGTCTGCTCAGTGGCAACGCCGCCGGAGGAGCGAAACTCCTGCAGGCCAGCCGTCACAACCTCGGCCAAGTGGGACTTCTTGTTGCGATCGGCGATCTTGATCGCTTCTTCAAGCTTGCTGTCCTTCAGTGCGCCGGCAACCTTGGGCGCGAACTCGCGCGACTGCTTGCGGGCAGCAGAGAAGTACAGGTAACGGTCGATCATTACGGCCAAAGACCAGATCGACTCGACAAAGAGGATGCAGGCGATGCAACGTGCCAGCACTCCCATGTGACTCCACAGCCCCATGGGGCTGAAGCTGACCGTCTGCTCTTCATCGAAGAAGAATGCCAGATTGGCGGCCGTATGCGAAGCGAGGTGTGTGAGCTGAGCGAGAATCACTGAATCGTTCCTCCTAAGGAGTTTTCTTGTGGACTGCGACTACCTTGCGGGTGCTGTGAATGCGTTTCCTTTCGGATTCGCATTCAGGTCAAATGCGCGGCTCTTCCCCGAAACTGCGGGAAGAGCCAAAAACATTCCTCATCCGCCCAGGGTGAAGATCACGTTCACCGTGGTCTCCACTTCCACCGGCTCGTTGTTGAGCAGGTAGGGCCTGTAGCGCCAGGACTTGACAGCGTCGAGAGCAGATTGCTGCAACATGGCAGGGCCACTTACGACGCGGAGATTTTCGATCGAACCCGTCTTGGAGATGGTCGCTTGCAGGACCACCGTGCCAGAGACGCGCGCGGCCTTGGCGATGGGCGGGTAGACAGGCTGTGTCTTCTGGAGCAACATGCCCACCGCAACGCCGGCCGAGATGTTAACCTTCTTCGGCACAGCAGCCTTCACCTTGGGCGCGTTGTCGCTGTTGAAGATGCCGCCCATTACGCCGTTCGCGCTGCCGCCAAAGTCAGACCCGGCCACGCCGAAACTAGCTTGGGCAGGTTCCTTCTCGGCAACCATCTTGATGCTGGTCGGAATCCGGGTGGGCGCCGTGAGTTGATTGTTCATCATCTCCGACCGCACGTGGACCACCTGTACTGCCGACGGCGGAGGCGGCGGGGGCGGTGGGGGCGGCGGCGGCGGCGGGGCTACCAAGGCCATCTGCATGGCGGCCTTGGGCAGCGCCTCGGGATAGATCAGCGGAATAAGGATCAGCAGAACCAAGAACGAAACCTCAATGATGCTCGTCGCGAGCATCCAAGGTCCGCTCTTGCTCTTGATCCTGCCTCCGGATTCAAACGTGGAATCTTCAAACATGGCCAGCCTCGAATCGGGTGTTTGCTTACCTCTATTTAGACACCGGGGGAAGTGAAAATGTTCCCGGCATCAAAACCTTACCACAAATGCGCTGTTCACCTCGGGCAGAACCGCGCTACACCTCAAAAACAGCACAAAACAAAACGGCAAAATTGCCGCCATCCCTACATTCTGGAGCGCTTTGCCGCCGGAAGAGCGGCGACCTTGCCCTGCCGGACGCGCCACTCTTGCCACGCCACCAGCATGGGCGCGGCCACGGCAATGGATGAGTACGTCCCTATAAGAATACCCACCACGAGCGCAAATGAAAAGCCATTCAGCACCTGGCCGCCGAAAATATACAAAGACAGGACGGTCAGGAAGGTCAACCCCGACGTCAGAACGGTCCGGCTCAGGGTCTGGTTAATGCTGCGATTGACCACATCGGGCAGGGATTCGCGCCGGCTTAGGCGCAGATTCTCGCGGATGCGGTCGAAGACCACGATAGTATCGTTCATCGAGTAGCCGACCAGCGTCAGGATGGCCGCAATGACGGTCAGGCTGATCTCCTTGTCCAGCAGCGCAAAGGCGCCGACGGTGATCAGCGTGTCGTGGAAGCATGCCACCACCGCCGCCACGCCATAGATCAACTGGAAGCGGAACCAGAGATAGACCAGCATGCCCGCCATCGAGTACAGGGTGGCCAGCAGGGCCTGCTTTTCCAACTGCTTGCCCACCGTGGGACCTACCACCTGCACGTTGCGCAGGGGCAAGACGACGGGGTTGGCATAGTGCGCCTGGAGAGCTTCGACAATCCGGGTGCGGTCTGCGTCGAGGTGCGTCTCGTCCGTCTGCTCCGGCAGACTGATGAGCACCTCATTGTTCGAAGGCACATCGTAGTTCTGGATGCGCGCATCCTTGATGCCCGCCGCATCCATGGCTTGGCGAATCCGGTTGGTATCCGGAGCCTGCTGGAACTGCGCCTGAATCTGCGTGCCGCCGCGGAAGTCCACGCCAAGCGGCACCGGGCTGCCGATCTGCGCATAATGCATGCACATCGAGATCACGCCAGCCACGCTGAAGATCAAGGAAAAGCCAAGGAAATACCACTTTAACCTCAGCCAATCCACATTTACGCCGCGAAACAATTCCACTGGTTCTCTCCGCTTCCTGGGAGGCTGAAGCCCTTGCGGGCCCCAGCGTTCTTGTTTTTCCTGCTGCCAGACAGAATTCGCTATCGGGCAGCCGTCGTGCCGAAATCTAGATGGACACCATATCGCCTGGCTTCATCCTGTTCAAGTGCCAATCGAAGATGACCCGCGAGACGTAGACCGCCGTGAACAGGTTGGCGAGCAGGCCGAAGGTCAGCGTGACCGCAAAACCCTTCACCGGGCCGCTGCCAAACATGAACAGGATGGCCGCCGAGACGATGGTGGTGACGTGGGTGTCAACGATGGTGACCCAGGCATGGGCAAAGCCCTGGTCCACAGCCGCCGAGGGCGCCTTGCCGGCACGCACCTCTTCTCGGATGCGCTCGAAGATCAGCACGTTCGAGTCCACGCCCATGCCAATGGTCAGAATTACTCCGGCGATGCCCGGCAGCGTCAACGTAGCCCCGGAAGCACCCATAAAGCCCAACAGAATCACCAGGTTCAGGAACAGCGCCAAATCGGCGTTGATGCCCGAGCCACGGTAATAAAAGAGCATGAAGGCCATAACCACCAGCACGCCTACGATGGCTGCCGTAATGCCCTTGTGAATCGAATCAGCGCCCAAAGATGCGCCTACAGTGCGATTCTCAAGAGGCTTGAGCGAGGCAGGCAGCGCTCCAGTGCGCAACATCTTCGACAGGACTTCGACTTCATCGGGAGTAAAGCTGCCGGTGATCTCGCCTGAGTCGCGGATGGCGCTCTGGATGGTGGCCACTTCCTTTACCCGGCCGCCCATCACCACGGCCATGCTCTGGCCCACATTCTTGCTGGTGTAGTCGTAAAACTTGTCGCCTGCCTCATTGGTCAGCGTAAAGCGGACATTGCGGCGGCCGTTCTGATCAGTTCCCTGATCGGCGGAGCGGAAGTCCTGGCCGGAGACGACTGAGATGCGGTGCACAATATAAACGCTATCGGCGTCAGAACCTGCGCCGACCGAGCCGGAACCATGGACGAGCTGCTGGTCGGGCGGAACCACGCCACCGACGCTGGCTAGAGCTTCCTGGTCGTCCTTGTAGGGACCGCCAACCACGGCGTGAATCTCAAGCCGGGCCGTGGACTGAATGATATACATCACGCGGTCCAGGTCGTCGATGCCGGGCAGTTCGACCAGAATCTGGTTGTCGCCCAGGCCGTACTCCTGAATCACGGGCTCGCTGACGCCCAGCGTGTCCACGCGGTCGCGGATGGTCTCGATGGCCTGCTGGACGGTCTTCTTCTCAAGAGCCGTTTCAATCATCGGCTTCATGGTCAGCGTAAAGCTGGAATCCGCGCCACCGCCGGACACATCGTATTCGTTCGCATACTTCCCCTCCAGCGCGGAGCGCACGTCGCTGGCCTTGTCAGACGACGTTCCCTCCACCCGGATTGTCTGGGGTCTGTTCTCCGGATCGGGCTTGTAGACCTGCGAGAAGCTCAGGTTGGCCGTCTTCAGGTCTTGCTGAATGCGCCCCACCGTGTTGTCGGTTTCGGCGCTGACCGCCTCTTGCACCTCCACCTGCAAAATCAGGTGAGCGCCACCGCGCAAGTCGAGGCCAAGGTGAATGCGCTTGGTCAGGGATTCCCTCAGGGCATTGCCGGTGATGCCCGAAGGCACCCCGAAGATGCCGTAGACGAAAATCACCAGGACCGCAACAATCAGGGCAATTTTGTTCTTGAGATTCTTCTTCATCGTCCCGTTTCTCTAGTTCGATACAGTGAACAGTGATCAGTGTACAGTGGTCAGAACGGATCACTGTTCGCTGCCTGATGTTCGCTGCTTAATGTTCACTGTTCATACTGTCCGCTGTTCACTGTCTTTACGACCCCGAAGTGGAGTCCTGGGTAGTCACCGACGCAATCGCATTCTTGGCCACTTCCAGCTTGATGCCATCCGGCGCCACGCGAATCACGATTCCATCGTCCTTGATAGAGACAATGATGCCGCGAATGCCGCCAGCGGTGGTTACCCGGTCGCCTGTCTTGATGCCGGCAAGCATTGCCTGCCACTGCTTCTGCCGCTTCTGCTGCGGGCGGATCATCACCAGATACAGAACCGGAATGATCAACAAGATCGGAAGCATGGTGAGACCGCTTCCGCCTCCGGCGGCCTGCAGGAATGCCAACAAAGCAAAACTCATTACCACGCTCATCCTTTACTCGCCCCTGGGCTGGAAAACCGCTCAGCCCTTCAGGGCACAGGCACACCCGGCCATCTGCCGGAAGCCCGCGAAAAAATTTGTCTCCGGGAACGATCCAGACCGGTCCGGGCCGCTAAATGCTCTGGCCCAAACGCTCGGGAGGAGGGTCCGGTTGCCGCTCGCCTGGGACTGAACTGCTACCCACCGACCGCATACCTACCTGCGACCCAACTGCCGTCTGCTTCCTGTTCGACATAGCCTTCCCCTGGAAGCCAGTACCCGAAGGCCGCGCACATATTCATGCGCACACTCCACCCGGGTTCCAAAAGAATGCCTGAATAGATAAGATACGCGCAGCCGGGGGCATGTCAAGGAGCACCGCATACAGTCTCGCAAAGCGCCGCCGCCGCCGGGAGTCCGAATGGGGATTTCCCTCCGCTTATAAAGCCCTTACAGCTTCTCTACCCCCTTCTTACGCCCGCTGGATTCTGCTGGAGATCAGATGCTGTTCGGCTGAAGCGCGCCTTCCAACCGTGCGCTCCGCACGCCGGAAAGCGTGAAAGGGCGGCTTGGATGGGCATCTCTTATCGCGACTTATTCTTGATCATTCCAATCGGTTTCGCCGAAGCTTTTATGCTCTGGGTCCTCTGGAATTTCCACAAGGCCGGCCGCAAACGGTAGTGATTCCATGGTCTCTGTCCACTGACCACTGTTCACTGTCCACTATTTCGTCTTGGCTTCCGGGGCGGATGCCGGGGTTTCCGGCTCGTCGCCCGAGTCCTCGACCAGCACCGCCGAACCGGGAACGATGTCGAAACTCGCCGTCTCCTTGCCGGTGGGGTGAAAACTGACGCGCAGGGGCTCGCGCTGCCACTCAGCGGGGCCGCAAATCGGCTGGGGATGATTTTCAGGGTCGAAGGCGGACAATTTTTTGGTCAGCACCGGCTTGCGCGCCGCCACTTGCGCCACCACGGCATAGAGGCTCTTGCCGCTGGCGGTCAATCCGCAATAGGCGCCATAGTCACGGAACCAGCTTACCTGGCTCACGCCGGGGTCGTAGTCCGGCAGCTTGAGGGCAACAACGTGGCCAGTGACGCGGTCCACCAGCAGCCACGGCCCCCGCTGCCAGACCCAATGCTTGTCGGCGGGAACTGGCTTGTCTCCGGGCAAGGCGTCATTGAGCCGGATTACGCGCCGCACCACGAAGCTGCGGTCGGTCACGTCGTGGGCTTCGCCAGTGGTCCACTCCTTCAGAACGCCATCCACAAGCAGGGCGCGAATCCTGAGCGCATCCTCGCCTGCAGCCGCCCCAGCCGGGTCACCGACCCTTGAGTACGACACGCGTTTCGCCGCACCCAACCCGACGGTATGCACTTTGCGCGGCGACGCAGCCGCTGGAAGAGCGGCAAAGATCGCCGCCAGAACCACAACCCAAAACCTGGCACCCTTGTTCATCCTGTTTGCTCCTAGAGATTCGCAGCCTCGACGGCACGCGCCACACGGAAGGCCGTTCCCTCGTTCAGGTGGCGGGCGAGCACCTGCATACCCACAGGCAGGCCGGCAGCCGACGCGCCGCAGGGCACGCTTACGCCGCAAATACCCGCCAGACTGGCCGGCACCGTGAAGATATCGGCCAGATACATGGCCAACGGGTCGCCTGTCTTTTCGTTCAGCTTGAAGGCCGGAGTGGGCGCGGTGGGGGTGACAATGGCGTCCACCTCGGCGAAGGCGCGCAGAAATTCCTCGGCCAGCAGCCGCCGAACCTGCTGCGCCTTCCGGTAGTAGGCGTCGTAGTAGCCCGCCGAAAGCGCGTAGGTTCCCAGCAGGATGCGGCGCTTGACCTCGGCGCCAAAGCCCTCGTCGCGGGAGTGACTATACATGGCGGCCAGATTTTCCGGTTTGGGCGTGCGATAGCCGTAGCGGACGCCGTCAAAGCGGGCCAGGTTGGCGCTAGCCTCGGCCGTGGCCACCAGGTAGTAAACAGGGATGGCGTAGCGGGTGTGCGGCAGCGAAATCGGCTTGAGGATGCAACCGGCGGCCTTCAGCGCGGCGATGCCCTTTTCAATGGAGGCGCGCACTTCCGGGTCGAGCCCCTCGCCGAAGTACTCGGCGGGAATGCCGATGCGCAATCCATCGGCCGGCTTATCGCTCTCGGCGGCATAGTCGGGCACCGGGGCCGGAGAGCTGGTAGCATCCTTCGGGTCATGGCCGGCAATCACGCCCAGCAGCGTGGCGGCATCACGCACATTGGCCGCAAACGGTCCTACACGATCCAGCGACGAAGCAAAGGCGATCAGCCCATAGCGCGAGACACGGCCGTAGGTGGGCAATACGCCCACTACGCCGCAAAAGCTGGCTGGTTGGCGAATCGAACCGCCCGTGTCGGAACCCAGCGTAGCCACGGCTAGGTTGGCCGCAACCGCCGCTGCCGAGCCGCCGCTGGAACCGCCCGGAACCCGCTCCGTATCCGCGGGGTTGCGCACCAGCCCGTAAGCCGAGTTCTCGTTCGAAGAACCCATGGCAAACTCGTCGCAATTCAGCTTGCCCAGCAGCACAGCGCCTGCCGCTTCCAGCTTGGAAACCACCGTGGCATCGTAAGGAGGGCGATAACCCTCCAGAATTTTTGAGCCTGCCGTGGCCGGAGCGCCCGTCATCACCAGCACGTCCTTGATGCCCACCGGAATGCCGGCCAGTGGAGGCAAGGGATCTCCCTTGGCGGCCAGCGCGTCCACGCGGGCGGCCTGTGCGAGGGCGCGCTCTTTGGTGAGGCTCAGGTAGGCGTTCAGCCGCGGATTTTTCTTTCCAATCCGCTCATAATAGCTGGCGGCCAGATCGACGGCCCTGGTGCTGCCGCTGGCGATCCCGGCGCGCAACTCGGCCAGAGTTTTCGGCTTTTCTACAAAGTTTTCGGCTGGTTTGGCTTCGCTGGACAATCGAGCTTTCCTCGTTTCTTGGCCTGTTGGCGGCCTCTTTGCAGCCTGTTTCCCTTGCCCCTTTTGCGCCCGCGTTGGTGGGGCGAAATCCGGTCGAGTGAAACGCTACCGCTCAATCACTTTGGGGACCTTGAAGAAGACCTGATCGGTCTCCGGCGCCTGAGACATCACGGCAGCGCGATCCAGCGAGGGCGAGGGCAGATCGGCACGCAGTACACCCGCGCCCGCCTCATCCAGCAACTCGCTGACCTGCGCCAGCGGCGCCACGCCCGCGGTATCCAGTTCGTTCAATTCCGCCATGTAGTCCAGAATGGCATTCAAGTCGTGCAGCATGGCTGGAGTTTCCTCCGGCTTGAGCTCGAGGTGGGCCAGTTCGGCCACGCGCTCCACGTCTTCCACGGTTACTTTGGCGGTCATTCTCTGCTCTTCCCCATTCGATGCCTTCTGAACGGCTGATTGAGCGCGTTCCCAGTGAAAGCCCGAAGACAAAGTATAGCGGTTTTCACTTGCGCCTCGGCTCCGCGCCGCTCAGTCCACGATGAGCGTCAGGGTGACCTGATGCTGGACGCCGTTCGAGGTCGCGGTGACGACAACCGGGAAGGTCCCCGGTGAGGTCATGCCGGGTCCAGTGCTCGGAACATTTCCTGCCGGGATGACGCCCGACGTAGTGCAACTGGAGACGCCGCTCACCAGGATCGCCAGCAACGCAACCAGCAATAGCATTTTGCAGCGACGACGCAGGCCAAACGGTACGAGTACCAGCCCACAGACCAACGGAAGAACAGGCCACACGGACGGACGCGAGGAGCGGGCCGAGGTCTGGGAAAGCCCGGTGGCAATCTCCACCACCAGGTTGCCGCTGAGGTTGGCAGGAACGCCTTCGCTGGTGGGGTTGAAGGTGCACGACGCGTATGGGGGCAGCAAGCCGCACTGGAAAGTGAAAACGCCCTGAGAGCCCAGGAGCGGCGCAATCGCCAACTTGTAGTCGGCGGTCTGGCCGTTGGCGATGGTCTGGCTGGACGAGCCGGAGGGCGCAATGGAGAAGTCGAAGCCCATGCCCGACAGGGGCACAAACGCGCCCGTCGGCAGCGCGCCGCTGCTCACGGTCAGGCTCCCGCTCTGCGGTCCAGCGCTGGTGGGCGCAAATTCCACCCCAACCGTGCAACTGGCGCCAGCCGCCAACGTGGATGCGCAGGTGTTGTTCACCACATTGAAACCCGCCGTGGCCGCGACCGTAAAGCCTGTGAGGCTGGCGTTCCCGATGGGGTTGGTGAGGGTCACCGTGACGGGGCTGCTGACGAGGCCCACCCCGGTTTGAGAAAAGGCAATCAGGCTGGGCAGCGCCTGAATCGAACCCGGCGTTCCACCTGTTCCGCTGAGCGGCACGCTGGCCGAGGCCGCCAGCGAGGGGGATGCGATGGTCAGCGTCCCCGCGTACGGCCCGTTGAGCGAAGGCGAGAAGACCACCCCGGTGGAGCAGCTTGCCCCGGCGGCCAGGCTGGCGGGGCAGGCGTTCTGCACCAGGCTGAAGGGCAGCGTGGCCGTAAGCGTGAGCGAGTTGGCCGCCGAACCGCCGGTGTTGGTGATGGTCACTGCCTGGGAGGGGCTGGACTGGCCGGAAGAGACGACGGGAAAGGCAAGCTGCGCCGGGTTCACATTGAGTCCGGCCGCGGTCTGCCCCGTGCCGGTGAGCGGCACACTGATCATATTCGGCACCGCGTTGGACGAGGAGATCACCAGCGCCGCCGTCTCTCCGCCCGCCGCGGACGGGGTGAAGACCACCTGTACCGTGCAACTGTTCTGGCCGCTCACGTTGCTCAGCGTCGTCCCGCAGGTGGTGGCGCTGCAGACAGTGGCGCCGCAGGAAAAACTCGATGCTGAAGCTCCGGTAATCTGGAACCCGGAAATGTTCATTGGCACGCCGCCGGTATTCGTCACCGTCAGCGTCTGCGGCGCACTGGCAACGCCCACCTGCTGCCCCGCAAAGGTCAGGCTCGACGGATTGATGCCAAAGGCCGGCGGAGCGATACCTGTGCCGCTGAGGGTCACCGTCTGCGTTTGCAGCTCATCCCGAATGGTCAGCGTGCCGGTCAGGTATCCCGCCGCAGCGGGGTAGAACTGCACGCTGACGGTGCAGCTTGCGTTCGGCCCCAGAATGGTGCCGCAGCCGTTCGTCACTTGGAATGCTCCGCTCACCGAGACGGCAATGGAAGTCAGATTCACGCCGCCGCTATTGGTCAGCGTCACGGTCTGCATAGCCGTGAGCTGCTTGACGACTGTGTTGGGGAAGCTCAGCGAGGTTGCGGAAAGAGTATCAGTGGGCAGGGCCAGCCCGGTCCCGCTGAGTTGCACCGTCTGCGTTCCGTCCGCGTCGGTAAGGGTCAGCGTTCCGCCGACCGCGCCGGGCTGGGTGGGCGTGAACATCAACTCCAACTGGCATGAGCCGGAAGCCTCCGCCGGGAGCGAACTGCCGCACGAATTGCTGGCGATGGAAAACGGTCCGGTAATGACGCTGGTAAAGGGCACAACTGATGAAGTGCTGTTGGTGACCGTCACCTGCAACGGCGTCGATGTGCTTCCCTGCTCCCAACTGCCAAAGCTGATAGCGGACGGGGTCAGACTGATCGCACCCGAGGAAGCGCCAATTCCGCTGAGCGAAACTGTCAGTTGGCCGCCGGTGACGTTGGCGCTGACGGTCAAAAGGCCCGTACGGCTGCCGAGTTGCGTAGGCGCAAAGGTAACCTGAATCGTGCAACTGCCGCCGGGAGCCACCGTCGCGCCTTGGCAGTTGCCGGTCATGTTGAAGTCTCCGCTCGCGGAGTTGAAAGTTGGCGTCAGGGCAATGCCTCCCGTGTTCTGGAGGGTCACCGTCTCTGCGCTGCTGGAGCTTCCGTACGCCTGGCTGGCAAAGATCAATGAGGTGGGAGTTACCGTGGCCGTTGTGCCGCTCACTGTCGCTGTCAAAAGGGGAATCGCCCAAATGCCGCGTCCGTAGGTGGCCGCAACGAGATCATGCACGCTGGCGGATACGGGAGAAGCGCTGAGTTCAACCACCGGCGCCTCCGGCAGTCCGCTTCCATAGGCCGACCAGCAGCCGGAAGTTCCGCTCGTGCAGGAACCAATCTGTTGCGTGGCATAGACTCCGTCGTCCGTGGCAACGTAAACCGTACTGGCGCTCTGCGGGTCCACGACCAGGCTGTTGGCGGGAGACGCGGGCAGGTTGCACAGCAAAGAAGTCCAGTGCACCCCGCCATCGGTTGAGCCATACACTGTCTGCACATTTTCCCATGGCGCCGGAATCCCGGCGACGGTGGCGTAGACCGTCTTCCCTGTGGTGTCGTGGGAGTCGATGAAGATGCTGGAGATGTCCAACCCGTAGTAGTTCATCGTGTGGGGGTCGTTGGCGACCGGGTTCAGCGCCGTCAGATCCGTCCATTCAGACCAACTGCCGGTAGCCGTGTTGTAGGTCGCGCTCTTCACGTGGCCGGGCAGCGTCGCGCCTCCATTCGACTTGCCATACATTCCCACATAAACCACTTCCCCGCCGCTGGGCAATGCGGTGGAAGCGGGCAGCGCCATCGCGGCCATCGAACGAATGAGGGCATTGACTGCGCAGTTATCATCGCCGGTGATGCCGTCCAGGATGTTGCTGATGGCGTTGGCCGCGCTCCAGCCTATGCCGTTGGCTGGCCCGCGCCACACCCGGCAGGTTCCGATCAGTAACTGCGTACTGTCCAGCGGGTCCATCAGAAAGGGCGCCGGCGCGTAAGGCGGCTCCACGGCCATGGACAGTCCATCCCTGACCACATCCGCGTTTAAAGTCGTAAACGCGCCTGGATCGGTGGTCACGTTGAGGACGGGGCTGAACGCGCCCGGTGTGCTTCCAGCCGGCGGTGTGCCCCGATAGATGGAGACTCCCGCTCCATTGTTCGCATACCAGTTTGAAGAAATGTTCGGATCGATCGCCACCGGTCCGCCCTCGCCGCTGAGGATTTCCGGCCACTCCGCCGTCGTTCCGGTACTGTTCACGCCGGCCGTCCCGTTTGCCCCCAGGCCAGCCATCATCCGGTACGGCGTGGCGCCCGCCTGCGAGATGCTGACCACCTCGGCCAGCGAACCCAGGCTCCCATTCAGGTTCTGGAAGTGAGAGGCATCGCTCGACGAGCACATCGTTCCGCTTTCGCTGATGGCGTCCAGTGAGCGCCAAAGCCCGCTGTCGTTGCCCACAAAAATCTCCAGCGGATTGCTCCCATTCCATGCCATCGCATGCTGGTATTCGCCCACCCCGGCGCAGAAGCCAACCGTGGAATTCGTAGTGTTGCGCCACTGGCAGCCCTGTGAGTAGGGACAGGTGGTCTTCCACAGGTCGTTGGCCCCGGCCAGCAAGATGGTTCCCTGCCCGGACGGGACCGCGGCCAGCGTCAGATTGTAGTCGCCGTTCTCGATGGTGGCGGAACCCAGCGATGTGTTTGTCTCCAGGGCCGCCGTGCCCCATTGCTGAGCAAAGGTCATCGTCTGGTTGGCGCAGGCGCCGGCGCTTGCCGCGCACTGGTCCTGCCACAGCCCTTGGTCCTGGTTGTCCTCGTCCACCGTCCAGGCAAAGGTGTCACCGGTCAGCGGATTCACCGCCAGCGTTCCGCGAAAGATGGGACAGCCGAGCGATCCCGTAGAACCGGAATTCGTAGGACAGAGCCCCGCCGAAGCCGTCAGACGGGAGCCAGGCTGCGCGGCCATCCGCGTCCAGGTGATGCCGTCCGCGGACTGATAGTAGCCGTGGTAACGCACTGCGGCCACAAAGAGTTGCCGCACCGGATTCCACACCACCGATGTGGCCGCATTCCCGTCGGGGACCGCAAACACATCGTTTGGCCCCTGCACGTCCGCCCCAGCGCCGTCCGTAATAGTAGCCAGCGACCAGGTGGCCCCGCTGTCGGAGGAGTAGTACAGCCCCTCGTAGCTCGTGCCCGGCCAGGCCGCATTCACCAACGCGCCTTCGTAGGCCTGCGAGACCGCGGCAACCACTCGCTGCGGATTCATCGTGCTCCAGGCAAAGCCGGCAAAACCCTCGCCGGCAAAGCCGTAGATGGGGCTTGATGCGATGGATGTGGTGGAGATCAGGCTCCAGGTCGTTCCGCCGTCGATGGAGCGCAGGATTCCGCCGCCATAGTAGGAGTCGAGGGCGTCGTTCGGGTCGCCGGTGCCGGCCAGGATCACTCCCGTTCCGCCCGGCTGCACGGTGAGCGCGCCAATGCTGATGGAGGCGTCCGCGACGCCGCTCAGGACCGACAAGTCGTCCGTGAGGGCTGTAAAGGTGATATTGGCGGGGCTGAAGCTGTTCGCATTCTGCGACCGCCAGACTCCGCCGCCGGTGGTGCCCACGTAGAGCGTGTTGCCGGTGGTGTCCGACGGGTCCAGCGCCAGCGCGGAGATGCGGCCGGTCACCAGGCCATAGTTCTGCGACTGGACGGCTGCGGGACCTAGCGGCTGCCAGGTTGCAGTTCCCTGCGTTTCGGCTTGTGCCTGCACTTGGGCCGCGGTTGCATTGGCGCGCCGGCTGAGATGTCCTGCTCCCGCCCAAGCTTGACTCCCGCCGTCCGTCGAGCCTCTCGCCCGGTCTCGATTCCAGCCGCGCTGGGCCAGAAAACGCTCCGCTGCTACCACCTGCGGAGGCAGATTGGCCCGCCGCGCCGCCGCCTTGGCCCCCTCTGCCGCGGTTGTCTGCTGTGCATCGCCGAGCGCGACTATCATCGCCGCCAAGGCCAGCATGACCAGCCATTTGCCGGCCCGGAGAGCGCCGCGCCCGCTTCTCCGCCGGGCAAACACACTCTTCCCTACCCCGTCGCAAAGCGCAGGTTCACCGTGAATCCGCTGAATGGCACACATGCTCACACGCGACCTGAATACGATTCCAGGATTCGATTCCGGGATAGGATTCCTTCATCCCCTCTCTGTCATCATCCTTGGGGGACGTAGTCGAAATCCAATGGAATGGAACGTGCGAAACACGCAGTTTCCGGGATTGGAATTGGTCTGGATTATAGGTCAGGAACGGAACAGTTGCATAGAGGTGGTTGACGCGAGGCGGCTTTCCCTTTGCCGCTCCGCCTCAGAAGAGCGATTTCTCTCCTCGGCGCTGTTCTGGCGAATGTACCGCGCAGCATCGAACTTCTTCGCCGTCGAGGCGCCCGACATGGTTCGCACCAACCCGAAGACGGGGCGGTTGAACCAGGGGCGGTCATGCCGGCCCACGATGGCCCAGGCAATTCCCGCGTAGCCGTTCGGGTCGCGCCCGTCCAGCTCGTATCTGTCGTTCAGCTCGACCGCCCAATCGAAGGCCTTGGCCGGGTCCGGCGCCCATTCCAGAATCTTCTTCGCCCAATACATCCGCATATAGTTGTGCATCCAGCCGGTCTGCACCATCTCCCGCTGGGCCGCATTCCACAGCTCATCGGCAGTCTCGGCTTGCTCCAATTGCTTCAGACTGTAGCGGTGGGGCCGCGGGTCGCCGGCGTGCTCAACAAGCGTCTTCCTGGCCCACGGCGCGGCGCACTCCCAGTTGTCGTAGTTTGGCTCGTGGCGCACAAACAGCACCGCTAGCTCCCGCCAGCCAATCAGCTGATCCAGAAATCTGTCGCGGGCGCTGGCCGAGGCCTTGCCCTGCTTCACGGTCTCTTCCACCGCCAGCGCAATAGTCAGTGGGCCGATGTTGCCGAAGTGCAGGTAAGGCGAAAGGCGGCTGGTTCCGCGCACTTCGGGGTGGTTGCGCGTTTCCTCATAGCTCGCTAACTCCAGATTGACAAACTCGCGCAGCCGCTTGAGCGCGGCGTGCGTCCCTCCGGTAAAGCTGTCCACCGGCCCTGCGGTGCGATCCAGCTTCTTGAATCCTGCGGTCATGTCTTCGGTGAGTGAAAAGCTCTGAAGAATCCTCCACGGCTTCCACAGAATGAGCGGCGAAATCTTCTCGGGAGGGACGAGGTACTTGGGCAACTGCGCCTTGAGGCGTGGGCGAAGGTGATGCAGCAGCACAAAGCTGCGGTTGAAGACCGCCGACGGCACCACTACATCGGCGTCCACTGTCCAATAGGGCAGCCGTAGCCTTCTGGCCAGCACCTTGCGCCAGTGTTCCGGCTCGCGGGCTGCGTTTTCGTCGCCAATCAGCAGCGCCGCCTGCACCTCCGCCAGAAACGCCTCAACAGAGTTGTCTGGAGGCCGCCGCAGCACAAAGCCCACCCCGCGCTCCGCCGCATCTTCAGCCACATCGCGCAAACCCTGCGCCATGAAGTGATAATGCCGCAGATTGGCATGGGGATAGTTTGGAATCACCGAGAAAAAGACCACTACAGGCAGACCCAGCAGATTCCCCGCCTCGATAGCCACGTCGAGCGCCGGATTGTCTACGATGCGCATCGCCCGCTGCATCCAGTAGACAACGCATCGACCTCCTTCAAGCGGCGCACCGCCGCGGCGAACCGTAACGCGGGGCTGATCCGCCAGCCGACGAAGCCCTTCCGGAATTTTGGAGTTGTCGAGAATAAATCTCACCTCCACTGATTCATAGCTTCTAATCTCTTCCCTTCCCGCACATAGAAGTGTCGCGCCCCACCCATGCTCCATTCTTCTGGCGTATAAGTGGGAAACCATGTATCTCGAACCAGCACTTCAAACACCACAAAGGGCCACCCATCGGCAGCCCTCTCACTCGAATCAATGGAATTCTTACCAGCTTCCCCAGGCCCGGCTAAAGTAGTCCGCCAGGGTTAGCGAAATCAGAATCAGAAACGTGAAAATTCCGGCGCAGACGGTTAACTTGGTCAGCTTTGTGCTGTACTTCACGTGCATGAAAAACAACACCACCAGCACGGCCTTGGTGGTGGCGATAACCAGCGCGATGATGGGATTCCAGAAGCCCAGATCGATGAATGACGCCCATACCGTGAGCGCGGTGCCCAGTAGCAACGCAAAGAGAATCGTCGTGTAGACCCTGGGGCCGACGATGGTGTGCGCGTGTTCGATTTGTCCGCTCATGCTGTTGTTCCTTGAACTGCTAACAACTGTTCACTGTTCACTGTCCACTGTCAGTGCCTGCTGATCAGATAGAGCAACGCGAAGAGATAGATCCAGATGATGTCGATGAAGTGCCAATAGAGGCCGAAGTTTTCAACAAACGTCACGTGGCCCGCGGTGTAAGCCCCCGCGCGGGCGCGGAAGATCATGAATCCCAGAATGCCGATGCCGATGATCATGTGCAGGGCGTGCATTCCCGTCATGAGGAAGTAGAGCGAGAAGTAGATTTCTGTCTTGCGCGCCATGTCCAGAAGCAGCGGATTGTCACCAGCGACACTGGCGGCTTCGTCGTGCGCCGGATCGAGAAACGAGCTGAGGCTGTAGTGAAGGCCGGGGACGTGGTGCTTTTCAATTTTCTCGGAATACTCGATGGCCTTGATGCCCAGAAATCCCAGGCCCAGAATGAAGGTAAGCGCCAGGCAGAGCACCAGGCCGCGCCTGCGGCGGGTTTCAGCGCACCAGACGGCCATGGCCATGGTGAAGCTGGAGAAGATCAGCACCAGTGTGTTCGTGGCGCCCCACACCACATTCAACTGGTGAGAGCCGGAGACAAAGGCCGGGTAATACCAGTTGCGATAGATCAGATAGGCGGTAAAAAGACCGCCGAAGAACATGACTTCAGTCAGCAGAAAGAGCCACATGGCAAAATTGCTGGCGTCCGCCTGCTGCTCCGTCGAATTGAAGTGGTGGCGCAGATAAGACGGGTGCTCGGCGCCAGCGGAGTTGGCGGTGCAAGCGGCGTTAGCGGCCTCCACATCTTCATGGGCAATTGCATGGCTATCCGGCACTGGACACCTCCGTTTCTTTCTTCCGCTCCTGAGGCTGGCGATCCTGTTGCTGGCCAATCTGTTGCTGCTTCTCCAGCCACTCGTAGTCGTAGGCTTCGTGGTCCATGATGGGCATCACGGCAAAGTTTTCTGTCAGCGGCGGCGACTGTGTTTGCCATTCGAGGCCCGTCGCCTGCCAAGGATTGTTACCTGCAACAGCGCCGTACTTCAACGACCAGACCAGATAGAGTACCGGCAGCAGGTAGCCCACGCCCAGAATGGTTGCGCCCGCGGTCGAGAAGACATTCAACACCTGAAACTCCGGCGGATAGGATGCGTAGCGCCGCGGCATGCCCAACGTGCCCAGAATGAACTGCGGAAAGAAGGTGAAGTTGAAACCAATAAATGTGACCACCGCTGCCAGTTGCGAAAGCTTCTCCGGATACATGCGGCCCGTGATCTTGGGCCACCAGAAGTGAATTCCGGCGAGAAACGCCATTAACATGCCACCCACCATGACAAAGTGAAAGTGGGCTACGATAAAGTAAGTCTCCGTCAAGTGAATGTCGGTGCCCGAACTGCCGAGAAATACGCCGGTCATGCCGCCGATGGTGAACAGGCCCATGAATCCGAAGGCGTAGAGCAACGGCGTCTCAAAGGTGATGGAACCCTTGTAAAGCGTAAAGGTCCAGTTGAAGATTTTGATGGCAGAGGGCACCGCGACCAGCATGGTGAGGAGCGAGAAGACCAGAACGGCATAGTTCGAGATACCCATGATGAACATATGGTGGGCCCAGACGAAGAATCCGAAGACAGCGATGGCCACCGACGAAAAGGCTACTGCCGTGTAGCCGAAGATGCGCTTGCGGCTAAAGGTCGATATAACTTCAGAGATAACTCCCATGCCAGGCAGAATCATGATGTAAACGGCGGGGTGGGAGTAGAACCAGAACAAATGTTGAAATAACAGCGGATCGCCGCCTTTGGCAGGGTCGAAGACGCCAATGCCGAAGGTGCGCTCCAGCATCACAAGGACGATGGCGATGGCCACCACCGGCGTGGCCAGAACCATGAGAATACTGGCCGCATAGTGTGCCCAAATAAACAAGGGCAGCCTAAACCATGTCATACCCGGCGCGCGCATCTTGTGGATGGTTACGATGAAGTTCAGCCCGGTCAAGATGGAGCTGAAACCGGCCACGAAGACCGCCAGGCCGGTGGTAAGCACATTGGTGTTGACATAGTGAGTGGAGAGCGGCGTGGTGAAGGTCCAGCCCGTATCGACTCCGCCAACCATCATGGTGTAGAGAGCCAACAGGCCGCCCGTCATGTAGAGATACCAACTCAGCAGGTTGACCTTGGGAAGCGCCAGGTCTTTGGCGCCGATCATCATCGGGATAAGAAAGTTTCCCAGCGTGGCCGGTACGGATGGCACCAGAAAGAAAAAGACCATGATGACGCCATGCATGGTGAACACCTTGTTATAGGTATCTGTGGCCATCAGATCCGTCTGCGGCGTGAGCAACTCCAGGCGGATGAGCCCTGCCAAGGCTCCGCCAATGAAGAAGAAGAAGCTCAGTGAAATCAAGTAGAGAATCGCAATCCGCTTGTGGTCGCTGGTCAGTAGCCAACTCAGCAAGCCGTTCTCCCTGGTGATGTAGTTATCCTTCGGAATCCTGGCCGTCGATTGATCGGAATGGTTGACGATGGTGTTCGTGCTCATGGTTTCACCGTTCCTTTTGAGACGGATCCTTTTGCGGCCGGCGTTTTGCCTTCGCTCCCCGGCGGCAGATCGGTGGTATTCACGGTCTGCTGGATGCGGTAGTCGGAGTCGAGATTCTTGATGTATTCAATCAACGCAATGACGCCCTCTTCGCTGATCTGCCCCTGATAAGTGGGCATGATGGGCGCATAGCCCTGAGTTACATGCTGTGAGGGATTCAGGATCGCTTCGCGCAGGTAAGCGTCGTCGGCGATAACCGTCCCACCGGCCGAGAGCGCGAGTTTGGCGCCGTAGACATTGGCCAGCGAGGGTCCGCGCGCATCGGGCCGGGTGTTATGGCAAGCGGCGCAACTGAGGCTGGCGAAGAGCCGTTCGCCGTTCTGTGCCAGCGAGGAGCCACTGGTGGAGCTAAGCAACCACTTTCTGTACTCCTCCGGCGTCATCACCACCACGTCGCCAATCATCTGCGAGTGGTTCGTGCCGCAGTACTGAGTACAGAAAAGGTGATAAGTGCCAGTCTTGGTGGCTTCAAACCACACCGTCGTATAGCGGCCGGGAATCGCCTCGCGCTTTACGCGGAAGGCTGGAATGGAAAAGCTGTGAAAGACATCCTGTGAGATCAGCGTCAACTGCACGGCGCGGCCCGTAGGCACATGCAGCGCGTTGATCTCGTGCTGCCCGCCCGGATGTTCCACCTTCCACATCCACTGCTTGCCCACCACGTAAATATTCATGGCGTTGGCCGGCGGCGTAAAAACGCGGAAATAAATCAGCGCGCCCCAGACGAACATCACCAGAAACAGCCCCAGCGGAATGATGGTCCAGGTGGCTTCGAGCAGCGTGGAACCTTCAATCTGCACGGCAACCGGATGGCGCTTCTTGTTGTAGAGAATGGAGAAGCTGGTAACCAGCAAAACCACAATCGTCAGCCCGATCAAACTCACCAGCACCATGAAGAAGTAAAGCGCATCCATCTGAGGCGCAATCTTCGATGCCTCCGGCGGAAACAGCGCGAAGTTCGTCATCCACTTGACGAGAAACTGCCAGATTACTGGACTTATGTGGTTCATTCCGTTTTTCCGTCCACTTTCTTGCCTGTCCCTGGCTGATCGTCCTTCCGCGCGTCCCGGCGGAACATCGCCAGCATGAAACCACCCAGCAGTAACACCGTTATCAGTCCGCCTAACTGCACCACCCGCGCCACAATCAGCGAGTGCTTGTTGGTCTGCGGATCGTAGTGGTAGCAGTAAGTCAGAATGTTATCCACCGGCGAGCCGATGCGATTGGCTGACGCCTCCACCAGCCCCAGCCGCAGATCCTTGGGCGAGTACTCGACGCCCATGTAGTACTGCGCCAGCCTGCCCTCGGGAGTTATGATCTGAATCGAGCTTGCGTGAGCAAACTGCGTGAGCTTTCCGTCTGGCCCGGGAATCTTCACGTAGCCAAAGCCCACCGCCTTTGTAAGTGCGTCGATGTTCGGCTGCGTACCGGTCATGAAGTGCCAACCCGCAGCCGTTTCCGGATGGCCGTAGCGCTTCAGGTAGCCGCGCTTCTTGGCCGCTGCCAGATCCGTTCCCTCGGTGGGATCGATGCTGACAACAATCACGCTGAAGTCCTTGCCAGGAACGAAGCTCACCATCTGCAAGGCGCTCGTCAGCCCGTTCAACTCTTCCGAGCAGAGCATGGGGCACTGATAGTAAACCAGCGCCAGAATCGCCGGCCGCTTGCCGAAGTAACTGGCCAGTTGCACCTGCTGGCCTTGATCGTCGGTAAAAGTGAGCGCGAGCGGCAGTTGCTCATTCAGACGCTGCGCAATCCCCACCTTGTTCAGGATCGACGGCGGCTTGTCGCTCACCGGCGCCATCTGCTTCTCGTCGTAGCGCGAGACCTGTGCCAACAGCGACGGAGACGCCGCGAGCAGGCACGCCGCAATCGCACTGGCCACCGTCACACCGCGCCAACTTCCCCGGATTGCGCCTGCACCTTGCATAACTCCCTCTTTCCTTCGACTGCCGCTAACACTGGGTGCCCGGTGCCCCATCCTTTTCACGCTTTTTGCGGAAAGGATGGGAAGCCTCAAACCTAAAATCGCCCGCCGTCTCGTACTCTCTACTTGTGTTGCTCCGGACGCTTGCTTTCCACTCGCTCTGCCGCTGCTTGATCCAACTCATAGCTGGTGCGCGCAAATCCGTTGGTCAGAGGCACGGCGATCGCAGGCCGCTGGACTCCGGTCATAAGCGGCGCCTGCTCCACCGCCGGCGCTACCGGCAATCCGCGCTGGGCAATAAGTTCCATGGCGCGCTCGATGGGAATTCTCACCTTGCCCTGCGACGAGTCGGCCCAACTGTAATTCTCCAGCAGCAGATCCTCGCGCGCGTGCAGGTCGGCCACATCCTGGCTACCGTCGTCGGTCTGCAGTCGCGGCGCGGGAAAGCGCTCAGTTAGCTCTGTCATCTTGTTCTGTAACTCTGGATTAGAGGGCATGTTACCCAGCGGGCGCACATCCACAGGCCGTGCCCATTTGCTGGGAGGCCCGTCTTCCTTGGCCATGCGCGCGTTGAGAACCTTGCCTACCCCGTAGGCCATCACCCCCACCACCACGGCAAAGATGCTGAGCGCGACCAGAAAAATCACGACGCCGGAGACGCGAGCGTCGGTCTGCTCAAAGCCCTTGGAAGCGTCAAGCTCTTCCCGCTTTCTCTGTTCCGGCTTCTCGTGATTATGCGTAGACATGCTCAGGCTCCAATATCTCCGCAAGGTGCGGATCGTTGGTCTGCACCAGTGGGCGCGCCTTCAACTGCATGCAGAAGTAGGCAATCCAAAAGGCCGTCATCGCCACCGGCACAGCCGCATATTCGAGAATTCCCCAACTAAAATGGAGGTTGCGCGCCGCGTCCTTGAAGTTAGGCTCGATCAGCCAGAACAAGTCGAATGCTTTGGCGAAGACCATCCACTGGCAGACCAGCACAAGCCGCTTCTTGTTGCGCTTCAGGTCGCGCGAGAGCAGCAGCGTGAACGGAATCAGCCAGTGAAAGACAAAGTCGAGCGTGACGATGACGCCCCAGCCGCCGCGAACGCGGTCGAGGTACCAGGGAATTTCTTCCGGCAGATTCCCCGACCAAATGATAAGAAACTGCGAGAAGGCAAGATAGATGTTCAGCATTACAAAGGCGAAGGTGAACTTGCCCAAATCATGCTGTTCGGTCTGGCGCAGAATGGTTTTGAATGGCTCGGCCTTCGCGAGGGAGAGAACGACGATGATCGCAAGCGCCAGCACCGAATACGCCTGCCCAACCAGGAATAGCAAGCCGTAGACCGACGAGTACCACGTGGGATCAAGCGACATGATCCAATAAATGGCAGCAGCGGAGATGGTGATGGCATATACCACAATGCCAGGACCGCTGATGTTTTCAAGTCGCTTGATCCACTCGGGCGTGGTAGCGGGGGAAGCCGCATCCCGTTGAAGTCCTAGAGCGTTGAGCCGCCATGTGTAAAAGCCCCAGATGGCGAAACAGAACAGGCTGACGCAGATGAACGCGACAGGGTTCAGCATCGGCCGCTTGAATTCGATTGCGTGCGCCTGGACCTCGTTGATCCATCCGGATTTGAGCGCCGCGCTCACGTCATCCACCGCGACCCACAGGTAGAGCTTCTTGAGCGAGAGCGCAACCACGACCCAGTAGACAAAGACCAGCGGCAGCGTGCGGCTCATGGCCTCCAGAGGCCGGCGCAGCAGCAAGCCCCACTTGCCACCCGTGCAGTACTGCACCATCAGCAGGGCCAGCCCACCCACCGCAAAACCAAAGGTAAGCATGAGGCCGAGCAGCCATGCGCGCAACACGTGGTCGATGTCAAAACCGCGCCCATCCAAAAAGCCCAGACCGACTGCAATCGCAGAAAAAGCCAGCCCGATGGCCAACGCGCGTCTCTGCCAGCCATCTACAAAGGCCGGTGCGTCGAGGTCGGCGGGGAGCGTTTTGGCGTGCGTCTGGTGAGTCATTCCGTAAGTCCTTACTTAGTGGCCACTGCGGCCGGTTTGCTGAGGGGAATCTTGATCTTCGGGGCAGCCGGACTAGCTGGAGCCAGCGCCGGTGTTCCCTCTTTGGTCACCGGCGGATACGCCTGGACAGCCGTTGAAGGCAGCGTCCACGGCCCGGCAAATTCCGGGTGTCCGCCCTGGGCGGCAATCTCCTTCAGGCTTCTCACTTGAATGCCCGGGGGAACATCCGCCACCTTCGCCGCCTGGCTCAACTGCAAGGCGCGAAGATAAGCCGCCACTGCCCAGCGATCCACTGGGGCCAGTTGCGCCGAGTAATCCGGCATAGCCCCGTAGCCGTGGGTCATCACGTAGAAGTAGTGCGAGATGGGCTGCGAGAGCCGCACCTGGTCGTGATAATTGGCGGCCGGCTTGTAACCGCGCTGCACAATTTCGCCCAGCCCGTTGCCCACCCGCGAGTGACACGGCGCGCAGTAGATGTTGAACCGCTCCTGCCCGCGCTTCAGCACGCCAAGCGTCACCGGAAAAGGTATCTCGTTCTTCTCTTCGCGATAGCCGTTGGCGCCCTGAACCACGCCGGTATAAAAGTAGCTGTCCTCGTGCAACTGGCCACGGGCCACGGTGTTGGCCACCTGCGGACGCGCACCGCGATGGTCGGCAAAGAACTCCGAACCGCGCTGTGAGCGGATTTTTGGCTGGTTCTGCATGTCTTGTCGGCATCCGGCGACGAGCAACAGAACGGCCAAACCTGCCAGTATTGCCGGGTGCCCCAGGTCTCGTTTTTGAGACCTGGGAAACCACGAACCTCGTAGGTTCGTCGAAACCCGGTCATACGAATTGAGGCGGTCGGCTTGCATCAGTACTCCACCTCCACCACCGAGACCGGCTGAAAACTCTCCAAATACTTTTTCGCTTCCACTAACTCGAACTTGGGGTCCAGCGCCTCCAGGCACAGGAAGAACTTATCCGTCGTTGCTCCATCGCGGAAGTTAGGCGCGTTGAAGAGCGGGTGATAGAGCGCCGGCAACCCATTCAGCGCCAACATGCCAAAGGCCGCAGACAATCCAGCAAACAGAATCGTCCATTCATACGCGGGCACAATGAAGGCCGGCCATGAATAAGTTGGCCGTCCGCCGATATTCAGCGGATACGCCAACACCGAGACCCACACCTCCAGCAGAAACATCGCCGCCAGTCCCATCAGCCCGCCGACAAGCGTCAGCAGCGGCACCTTGTTGCGATGAAAGCCGATGGCTTCGGCCGCCTCTTCCACCGGATAAGGCGTGTAACAGTCCAGCCTCCGCCAGCCGTCCAACCGCGCCTGTCGCGCGGCGCGGATCAGGTCGCCCGGTGTATCGAATTCGGCCAGCAGGCCGTAGATCCCTTCGCGTGGGGGCATCAGAGCAGTTCCTCCAATTCACACGCCCTTACTAACTTCTTCAACTGCATCAGTCGCCAGCCTCCGTAACTTTTTTGGGCATAATCTTCGCCCCCGGCAGCATGGTGCGAATTTCAGACATGGGAATCATGGGCAGAAAGCGGACAAAGAGCAGAAACAGAGCCGTAAACAATCCCAGCGTACCCACATAAGTCATGTAGTCCCACCTGGTCGCGCGGTAAGTTCCCCACGACGAAGGCAAGAAGTCGCGGTAAAGGCTGGTCACCACAATGACGAAGCGCTCAAACCACATCCCCGTGTTGACCACGATGGAGATAAAGAACATGAACGGAATCGAAGTGCGCAGCTTACGCGACCACAACGTCGTCAGCGGAATCGCCAAGTTGCAGGTAACTAAAACCCAATATGCCCAGCCCATCGGGCCGAACATGCGGTTCCACATCATGAATGCTTCCCAGTGCGAGGCCGAGTACCAGGCCATGAAGACTTCCATGGCGTAGCCGTAAGCCACGATGAAGCCCGTAGCTAGCATGACCTTGCCCATGTTATCGATGTGGCGCTCGGTAACTAGCGCCTCCAGGTGATAGAACTTGCGCAGCGGAATGGCCAGGGTCAGCACCATGGCAAAGCCGGAATAAATTGCACCAGCAACAAAGTAAGGCGGAAAGATGGTTGTGTGCCATCCCGGCAGCACGGCCACGGCAAAGTCGAAGCTGATGACCGTGTGCACCGAGAGCACCAGCGGCGTGGCCAGACCAGCCAGCAGCAGCGAGGCCGTCTCATAGCGCGCCCAGTGGCGTACCGACCCGCGCCAGCCCAGCGAGCAAAGGCCATACGCAAACTTGGCGAAATTCGATTCGGCACGGTCGCGCATAGTGCCAAAGTCGGGAACCATGCCGATATACCAGAAGACTATCGAGATAATTGCATAAGTAGAAACCGCGAAGACGTCCCACATCAGCGGCGAGCGGAACTGTGGCCAGACATTCATCGTGCTGGGATACGGCAGCATCCAGTAAGCCAGCCAGGGACGGCCTACGTGAATCAGCGGGAACATGCCGGCGCAGACCACGGCAAAAATCGTCATCGCCTCGGCAAAGCGGTTAATCGAGTTACGCCAGCTCTGCTTGAACAGCAGCAGAATGGCCGAGATCAGCGTGCCCGCGTGGCCGATGCCGATCCACCAAACGAAATTGATAATCGCAAAGCCCCAGGCCACCGGCTGCGTGATGCCCCAGATGCCTGTGCCGACAAGAAAGAGCCAGGTCAGCGCCACCAGCAGCATGGTCGCCAGCGCGCCGCCCACGCCGAAGAGCGCAAACCAGCCCAGCGGAGTCACGGGCGTAAGCACAATGCGCGTGATCTTCTCTGTGACCGACCGGAAGGTCTGCCCCGGCGCGATGACGCGGTATTCACCGGTCGCGGGATCAATCCTCGGGTTGTCTTTCACTTCGCTGGTTGCCATCGTGACTCCGCTAACTTGCTAACTCCACAGAACGCGAGCTAACTCGCTGCACTGGATCAACCCTTCGCCGGCAAGTGATCCACCGGTACTGCTTCAAGTTCAGGATTCGGATTCAGGACCGCGGCCACATACTTCGTCCGCGGACGGGTATTCAGATCGGCGAGCACCTGATAACTGCGCCCATCGGCTTGCAGTTTGGCCACCTTGCTCTGCTTGTCGTTGATGTTGCCAAAACTGATGGCCGAAGCAGGACAAGCCTGCTGGCAGGCGGTCACAATCTCGCCATCGCGAACTGGCCTGTTCTCCTTGTCGGCCTCTATTTTGGCCGCCGAGATGCGCTGCACGCAGTAAGTGCACTTTTCCATCACGCCGCGCGAACGCACCGTAACATCAGGGTTGCGCATCAGCTTCAGGCTCTCCGTCTCGAAGTCCGAATAAAGCAGGAAGTTGAAGCGCCGCACCTTGTACGGGCAGTTATTCGAACAGTAGCGCGTGCCTACGCAGCGGTTATAGACCATCGCGTTGAGCCCCTCGGGCGTGTGCACCGTGGCGCCGACCGGGCAAACCTGCTCGCAGGGTGCGTTCTCGCAGTGTTGGCAGGCCATCGGCTGAAAGTGGGCACGCGGCGCGGCCAGGTCGCCCTCGAAGTACGTGTCAATGCGCAGCCACTGCATATTGCGGCCAATGCGCACCTGCTGCTTGCCCACGACCGCGATATTATTTTCCGCATAACAGCCGACGATACAAGCGTTACAGCCGGTGCAACTGTTCATGTCGATCGACATTCCCCAAGCATTGTCCTTGTACTCCCAGTTGGGAAACATCGTATTGTCTTTGTCGGTCTTCTCGTGGCCTGGACCTTCGTTGGCAAAGCCGGGATTGGCTTTGAACTCGGCCAGCGTTGCATAGCGAATGATGCCGCGCTCGCTGATGGCTTCGTTGGCTTCCATCGAGTTATTGCCGTTGCCCTGACCTCCGAATAACTTCGGCCGGTGGTCTTGATAGTGGCTTTTGGTAACAGCCAAGCCCCACTTGCCTTCCACTTTCTTGATCGTTCCCACGGCGTAAAACGGGGCGTCCGCAGTTCGAATCAGATAAGCGTTGAATCCCGCGCCTGAGCCTACGCGCCCGGCGAATTCGCGGCCATATCCCAAATAAACAGTTACCGAATTATCCGGGTGTCCGGGCGCCACAATCACCGGCGCCTTCACCTTGCGGCCCTGCACAGATAACTCGACGATGTCGTCTTCTTCCAGTCCATACTTGGCCAGCGTAGCGCCAGAGACAATCGCCGCGTTGTCCCAGCTAAGATTGGTCACCGGCTTGGGAAGTTCCTGCAGCCAGCCCACGTTGGACCAGCGTCCGTCATAGATATTAGGGTCGGGCAGGAAGATGATCTCGAGCGAGTCCTTCGGCGAAGGCGTGGGTGCTTTCATTAGTTGACCCACGCCGGTCGCAACCTGTCCCGAAAAAAGCGTAGATGCCGTGCCGTCAATCCAGCCCTGATGCAGCGCCTTGCGCCAGCCTGTCTCGAAGTCACCCTTGATGACCGGCTTCCATGTCTCGCGGACCGCGTCATAGGGACTCACCATGGGCTCAGTCAGTAATGTCTGAAAAACATGGTGCGCCGTCTTGCCGCCATAAAGCGGATCAATCATCGGCTGCACTATTGAAACGGTCCCGTCGTAGGCTCGCGCATCCGACCACGACTCCAGAAAGTGCGCCGCCGGAATGTGCCACTGAGCAACCTGCCCCGTCTCGTCCACGTGCGAGCCGAAGTGCACAGTCATCTTCGCCTTCTCAAAGGCCGCCGCAAATTCCAGATCGGCAGGAGCGCTGTAAATCGGATTGGCATTGAGAATCACCAGCCAGTCCACCTTGCCCGCATTCAGATCAGCAACCAGCCGTTTCATATCTTCGATCTGATCGAAGCCCAGTGGATTCAATGTGTCACTAGCAATCAGAACCGTCTTGCCAATGTTGCCTAGTGCATTGTTTATCGCCAATGACAGCCATTGTACGGTTGGATGTTGATACAGCCCCGGAATAACTACGCACTTGCCCCTATGAGCTTTCAAGTCTTTGGCCAGAGCTGCAAGGAACTTCTTCTGCTCGTCGGTCCATGCATATGTCGGCGGCTCAAGGCTCACGGCTCCCACCGCCTTGGCTAATTCCGCCGCAAACGCCGGGATCTCGCTTGCGCGCAACCCCAGCCGATGCTCGGCCTTGAGGCCCGTCGTCGTTGGTGTGCTCTCAATCGCGTAGAGCCTATTCAGCTTCTCCGGAGTCTTGCGCCGCTCAGCATACTCACGGACTAACTTATGAAAGCCGGGAAAGGACGCACCAGAGAGAAAATCCGCACTTAGCGAGACGATGACGTCCGCCTCGCGCAGGTCGTATTGAACCATCAAATCATGCGATGGCGCCGTCCCCGCAATTGCAGGGTCATACTGCACCAGCGTTGCCTTCGGGAACTTCGCTTGCACCTCGCGCCACTGCCGCGCCAGCGTCGGCGAAGTAATCGTCTCGCTGAAGAAGTAGATTCCCGTCCCATCCTTGGTTGAGACCACCTTGTTGCGCAACTCGACGGCAAACTCCGCCCACTCGCGGTTCTCGCCACGATAAGTCACATGCTGCGAGCGGTCCGGATCGTATAAGTCAAGCAACGTAGCCTGCGTGAACGGGTCCGACGAGCCCTGGTTATAAGGATGCTCCGGGTTGCCGTCGATCTTGATGGGCCGGAACTGGTCGCTCTTGACCAGCAGCGGCACCGCGCCGGTAACGAAGGGATGCGCTGTGGCAAAGTACATCGGCTTGCCCAGAATCAAATCTTCCGGCTGCTTGACGTAGGGATAGATCGGCTCGTCGGGCTGCTTGGTGCAGCCAGCCAGCCCGGCCAGCGCCATCGACGCGCCCATGAATTTGAGGAATCCCCGCCGCGATACGTCATCGCCCCACGAATGCGGCGATCCGGGAAACTCCCGATCCACCGCCGCCTGAAACTCCGGCGTATTCGCCAGCTCATCCACCGAGCGCCAATATCGTTTGCCCTTCGCGCCCTTCAACTCTTGGCGAATCTGGACCAACGTCACCGGCGCTCCGGTTTCGTTCATCTTTTGCCCACCCATCTTTTCGCTCATCGGTGGCAGACCTCGCAACTGGCTAACTCGTTGGGGGTGCGAATCTTGTAGTGGACGACAAGGAAGCGGCCCAGCTCGTCTTGGCTGGTGAATTTCTGATAGGAGGAGCCCTGCGCCGCGGGCAGGCTCAACGAAACCAGCTTGACCCCCTCGGCCGGCTCTTTCGTCACGCAGTTCACGCTCTCGGCCGTGGGCACGCCGCTCTTCTCATCACCCACCGCGCACCACACCGGCCGGTCGCTCGACGGCTTCTCCCAGGCATTGTTGTAAATCTCGCTGGTGGGCCGCAGATTCTTGGCCGGGTTCCGATGGCAGTCCAGGCACCACTCCATCTGCAAGGTGTTCTCGGCGTACATCAGCGGCATCTGGTCCACGCGGCCGTGGCAACTGGCGCAGCCAATGCCCTTGTGCACGTGAATCTCGTGGCTGAAGTACACATAATCGGGCAAGTCATGCACCTTGATCCACACCAGCGATTGCCCCGTCAACCAACTCTGGCGCACCGGTTCCAGAAGTTGGGCGTTGGTCCAGATCTGCGAGTGGCAGTTCCTACAAGTTTTAGTAGGAGGGATTCCGGCGTAGCTCGATTTCTCCACAGTTACGTGGCAGTATTGGCACTGCACGCCCAGCCCCTGTACGTGATGCTTGTGGCTGAAGGGCACCGGCTGGTCCGGGCGTTGGCCTTGCCGCGTTACCCAGGGCGAGCGCTGCAACTGGTCCAGCGTGACCCCCAGGGCAATCACGATCAGCCCTGTCAAAACCAGGCTTGCGCGAGCCAAGGCGTTGGAGCTGCGATCAAAAATCTGGGCCATGCGTTCTTTCCCTGCCTGGTCTTTTTCCCTTGGATGTGCGCACTGTGCTGGCGGTCACATTTGTTGTGTGCAAAAGTGGTTCCTGGGCAGGAATCACCCGGGAGGTGGAGAACTCCAAAAAATGAATCAGCAGCTGAGGCCCGCTCCTGGAGAGCAATAAGTCAAAACAATTTGCCAAAAATTCGTGCCGTCCAGCCCGCGTAATTCGCTGAAAGAATGCTACTTGCGCAACTTTGGAAGGAGAACCCACCCCTCCTTCTCCCTGGCAGCGCGCGTCCCAGGGGGCAAGATTTCACGATCAAAATATCACATGCATTATGGACTACGCCAGTCCAAAATGAAGAAATCGCTTCTTTTTTGTTGTCCCCGGCCCTCCCCGAACGGCAAAACCCGGCCCGGCAACTCCTCGCAGCGCGGGTATAGTGGGATGAGACTTCCTTATGCTTCAATTTCTGCGATTCCTGACTGCCGGCCTCTGGCTTGCCTGCGCGATTGCGCCTGTGCAGGCGCAGGCATTTCATAGCTTCGGCCATCACCGGCCGGCGCCGGCGCAGGAGACTGGCTTTCTGAATCGCACCGTTGAGATGCATGGCGCGACCTACCGTTTCCAGGTCTACCTGCCGGAAGGCTTCCGCCGGGACGACCACAAGTCATGGCCGGTCATCCTTTTCCTGCATGGACGCGGCGAGCGCGGCTCGGAGGGGATGTGGCAGACGCAGATCGGGCTGCCCCAGGCGGTTCGCGACCACCCGGAGCGCTGGCCGTTTGTCATTGTGATGCCGCAGTGCCCGCTGACCGCTTACTGGACCGACCCGCAGATGCTGTCAATGGCCATGGCCACCCTGGACCAGGAGACAGCGGAGTTCCATCTCGACACGGAGCGCACTTACCTGACCGGGCTTTCGCTGGGCGGATACGGCGCTTGGGAGTTGGCGCGGCGCCATCCCCGGCGCTGGGCCGCGGTAGCCATTGCGGCCGGAGGCGTCTTCTGGAGCTATGCGCCGGAGCGCTGGCAGCAAGCGTCCACGCTGCCAGCCGAGTACGCCCACGCGCTGGGCCGCACGCCGGTCTGGCTCTTCCACGGCAGCGAGGACAACATGGTGTCGCCACGGGAGAGCGAGTTGATGTTCGAAGCCCTCAAGGCCTCCGGCGGGCGTGTGCGGCTATGGGTCTACCAGGGGCTCAAGCACGACTGCTGGACCCGTGCTTACGGCGAGCCGGAGTTCCCGCGCTGGCTGCTTTCGCACCGCGTCAGGACACCGGCCTCGCCGGAGTTGCCGGCCTTTGCTGAGCGGCTGATGATTCCGCTGCACCCGCCCGCGATCAAGCTGGCTCCCGCCGTACTCGACTCGCTGGCCGGGGAGTATCGTGACAGAGATGGTCATCTCCGGGCGACTCTTTTCCGCCAGGGCGACCAGCTCTACGAAAAGAACGCGCAGGGCGAGATCGCCGAGTTGGAAGCCGAGTCGCCGGCCGTCTTCTTTTATCCCAACGGCTCCAGCCTGATGCGGCTCACCTTCGAGCGCGAAGCCGAGGGCCGCGTGACCGTAGCCATCTTCCACGACGACCGGCACGAGGAGCGATGGGAGAAGCGAGCTTCCGGCCGCTAATGCATCTTGAATAGATGGCGTAAGTGAGGCAAGAGGATTTGAGTCGGAGCGATCAGCTGCTTTGGGATCCCGGCAACTCACGGAACACAGCGCACCACGGTTGCGTAGTAGACTCAGAACGATTCCTTCGAGGAGGCAGTCATGTATTGCAGCGGATGTGGTCTGGCTTTAGCTCCCGGGCAGGGAATCTGCCCTCAGTGTGGCCACACGGCCGCGGCGCCTGTCCCTCCCGTGCCCGGCTTGGAGTTCCAACTGCAAAGCTATGCGGGCAAAATCAAGACGCTCGGCATTGTCTGGTTCATCTATGCGGGATTCTCCATGCTGTGGGGATTCGTCGGGCTGGCCTTTGCCGGCGCACTTCTCTCCGGCCGCTTCGGCCCCTGGATGCAATCGCCGCAAGGCCCTTGGGGGAGCGGTGCTCCGCCGCCGATGTGGTTCGGGCCCGCGCTGCTGCATTTTGCATGGATGTTCCTGGTGGTACGCGCCTGCCTGGCCTTGGTGGCCGGATGGGGCCTGCTGCAGCATGCGCAGTGGGGGCGAATCGTAGCCATTGTAGCGGCCTTTCTGATCCTGCTGAAGTTCCCCCTCGGAACCGCTCTGGGGATCTGGACTCTGGTTGTGCTGCTCGGCTACCGGAATGCGACGCTCTATGAGCAGTTGTAAAAGCTGTCGCCAGAGATTCACAGCCGTTGGCGACCGGACAACAGGCTCTATGCCCCGTCCTTTCGCCATTCCGAGCGAGGCGTAGCGGAGTCGAAAGCCTGCCCTGAGATTGTGGAAAGGAAGCTGAAAGCTGGCTTTTCGCAGTACAATCTGAACCATGAGCTTCCCTGAAACGCGGATGCGCCGGCTGCGGCACACAGAATCCATGCGGGCGCTGGTGCGCGAAACCGCCGTCAACCCCGGCGACCTGATCTATCCCCTCTTTATTTGTCCTGGCGAGGGCGTGCGCCACGCGGTCGGCTCCATGCCGGGCGTCTTCAACCTCTCCGTTGACGAGGCGGTGCGCGAAGCCGAGGAGGCCGCGCGTCTGGGCCTCGGCGGCCTCTTGCTCTTCGGCCTGCCTGAAGCCAAGGACGAGCAAGGCTCCGGCGCATACGACGACAACGGCATTGTGCAGCAGGGATTGCGCGCGCTCAAAGCGTCACCTGCGGCCAAGAAGCTGGTGCTCATCGCCGACGTCTGCCTCTGCGAGTACACCAGCCACGGCCACTGCGGCAGGATCGTCGAAACCCCCGACGGCTGGACCGTGGACAACGATCCATCCCTCGAACTGCTGGCCCGCACGGCCGTCAGCCAGGCCAAAGCCGGCGCTGACGTCGTCGCCCCCAGCGACATGATGGACGGCCGCGTTGCCGCCATCCGCCAAGCCCTCGACGCCGCGGGCTGCAAGGATACGCCCATCCTCAGCTACGCCTCCAAGTTCGCCTCGGCCTTCTACGGTCCCTTCCGCGAGGCAGCCGACTCCGCACCCCAGTTTGGCGACCGCAAGACCTACCAGATGGATGGCGCCAACCTGCGCGAGGCCATGCGCGAGATCGATCTCGACCTGGAAGAGGGCGCGGACATGATTCTGATGAAGCCAGCCATGCCCTATCTGGACGTGATTCTTGCTGCCCGCGAGCGGGTGGACGTGCCCATGGGCGCTTACCAGGTCTCCGGCGAGTACTCCATGCTCCAGGCAGCCTTCGCAAAGGGCTGGCTGGATCGAGATCGCGCCATCCTGGAATCGCTCGTAGGCATTCGCCGCGCCGGCGCGGACTTCATCGTCACCTACTTCGCCAAGGACGCCGCCAAGCTGCTGGGCTAAGCACGATTGCCGGGCGGCAATGACGCTCCAACGACACGATTTTGCGGATGAGGAGGCTTTGCGGGCAGAAAAAGGTGTACTTAGAACTACATCGAATTCCGAGATAATCGGTGGAAAAACGCGGTAATTCAGCGGTTTTTAAGGTGAATTCGGGTGCAATTGCGTGTGTTCTGGCGTGTGGGGCTGTGAGCCTGTGGTGTGAGCCGCTCAGCCCGTAAGGAAAAATTGCAGATAGGACTTGTCTCAGGGGTTCAATTTTGTCTCTGGGGGACTCGGCCATTCTCTCCCGTTCACCTTGTTTGGAATTGAAAATGGACAGATCGGGGTTTGTGGTGCCCCACCCATTCCGCAGAAAAACGCGGAATGGATGGGGCACCCAGCTTATTGGTTAGTTTATGGGTGTGCCACCTGCCCCCCACAACTTGATAAAACGATGTATGAGACTAGGGCCACCTGCCCGTCAACTGTTGGGTAAACGCCTCACTTCACTCCGCTCATTGCTCTTTCAAATTCCTCGACAAGCAGTCGATGTGTATCGGAATCTGTGGGAGTGAGCACATAGTACATATTCTCTTTCGGGTCTGATCCAACGCGCGGTTCGATGGTAAGCACCTTAGGAAGCAGTGCATATACGTCGGTATTTGGAGTGTACCTAACCTGAAAAGAGAGATTCGACAGATGGATTTCAGCGGCAGATGAATCATCGGGCCGCAGGACATCGGTCTTCGATCTGAGAAAGTTCATGAATTCCGGTGCGACAAGGCGCTCGTATGGAATCGACAGCTTAACAGAGCTTTGTGTCTGATAGGCAGTCGTATAAAGCTTCGGCTTTTCCATGCGCCGTTTAGAATCAATCTCGGTTAAAAACTTGCGCAGAACCTCATAAGAATTATTGAGATCAGCCTGACCTCCCACGACCGTCAAATTAATGGATACTGCGTCAATTACTAATTGCTGGATAGCCACACCGTTCATTTCTCCCATACCAGCAATCAATTGAAATTGGTTGAAGTCTGCACCAACCTGCATACCCTGAAAGGAAAACATCGTCTCAAGAGCCTTTTTATTCGAATTCATGAGAAGGTTCGTGAGAGGCAGTGTGTTGGGTGCGAAAAGATAACGCGCCATGCTAATCATGTCGACAAAATCAAGCATTTATAATCTCCTTTTCGCAGTTTGCGATAAACGGCGACTGCGGTGGCAGTTGGCCTGAGATTGGGATGACGTTGCCAAAAGTAGTTTCTCTTTGTTTTTGAACTAGAGGAACTTGCAAGCTAGGCCAATAAGTCAATGGGGCAGCTTGCTGAACATATGCGGCCTGTTCCTTCCGTGCATGTCGGCTGGACAATATATTGCTGACAAGGCTATTTAGGCTGACTCCCTCCGCCTCTGCCTCATTGGATAGGTCTCGATGCAGGCTCTTGGGAATGCGAAGCACAAACCTGCCGCTGTATTCAGGCACCTCTTGAGGTTCGGGAACCTCAAGGCCAGTGGCTAGGCGGCTTTGAATCCACAACTCTCTGGAAACATCCAGAGAAGACAACGCTTCTTGAGCGGTTTCCCCATCGGCCTTGCAGCCTGGCAATTCAGGATGTTCAGCGATCCAATAGCCATCAGAATCGTATTGCAGCGCAACACGGTAATTCTTGTTCATGAAATTCTCAGCATCTTTCATTGGCGTGACCTCTACTCGTAGAGGTTGATCTGCTCCATCGCTTCAAGGAAGGAATCCACGTATGGTTTCTTCAATAGCGATGTTCCATGTGGTTTCGCGAGGTTAAAGGTCTTTGATCCCACTGTGAATACGTGGTGGCTGCCGCCAGAATTTCGATGGTCATAGCTCAGACCTCTGGCCTCGCAAAGTGGCTTGATGTGGTTGTCAAGCAAGATGCAGAGATCCTCAAACCGAACGTTCTTAACACTCTCGGCGATCTTCTGTACCCGTTGCTTCAGTCGAGCATCATCCATCTGTAGAGATGATACTGCATGTAGTATCAAATTTTCGGCATGGATGGCAAAAATATTTTACTGATGGCTGAAAAATCTGTGGATTTCTCCCAAAATGAGAGCACTCAACAAGGTGCGCTGGAAATATAACCAATTTAGGATCAGTATATTTAGTCGATGATTTTCGATTGAGCCAGATGCCCCATCCTTCGCTTTTTTCTAGCGAAGGGCGGGAATCTGAAACCCTTCGTTCTGCCTGCCGAAAACCAGCCCTGAGCGAAGTCGAAATCAGTCTGCTTGGACGGGCAGTCCCTCACCGCCGGTGGTTTGCTGAAAACATCCTTCCATTGGCGAACAATCCAAATAGGCGATCTGCAGAGAAACAAAACTGCACCGCCGGATTGGACGCTCATGAAAAACATCCCTCAGGGCCTAAAGTGTCTGCGTGAGAACGCCCGCAGTTTCGGCTTAGCGAGGTGTTCTGGTTAAAGTTTTCCGGCCGGTGGTTGGTTTTTGCGGCGCGCCGGGGCGAGTTTGCTGTTTTCGGTTGCAGCTCAGG
>Ga0181529_10000212_pt1 | contig 84607 bp, 72 predicted proteins | sample PEATcosm2014_Bin_36_FD_119763 | JGI IMG/M metagenome (GOLD analysis project Ga0181529, IMG submission 119763) | Peatland microbial communities from MTU Mesocosm Facility, Houghton, MI, USA - PEATcosm2014_Bin10_30_metaG | ecosystem: Environmental > Terrestrial > Soil > Wetlands > Peat | place...
GACATGTGGGAACTGAATCGCGAAACACCGCAGGCGGACAAGACCGCGCGGCCGGCCCAGGGCGGCCAGCAACAAATTCAACAGCAGGGCGGACGGGGCGGCCGCGGTGGACGGGGCGGAGGACAGTAGCGACCTGGTGGAGTAGACGGGCGCGCCGCCCGGTCTTACTCCGCCTTCGGTGTGGCTTTGGGAAGCGTGCACCCGGCGGCCACCGCAATCTGAATCAGTCCGGCCAGATTGCTCACGCCGAGTTTCTTCATCATGGTCTTGCGGTAGCTGCGGATGGTGCTGTGTTCCAGTTTCAGGATGGTGGCGACTTCCTTGCTGCTCTTTCCCTCCGCCACCAGCCGCAGCACCTGGACTTCCCGCGGCGAGAGCAATTCCTGCGGACTCTTTTCCGGAGTGTCCAGCGACCCTCGCTGCAACCGCTCCACCAGCCGGCCGGAGATTGCCGAACTGAGGTACGTTCCGCCGCGAGACACTACCCGCAGCGCGTTCATCACTTCGCCGAAGGACGCCTGCTTCAGCACGAAGCCCCGCGCGCCGGCGCGGATCGCGGCCATTACCGAGCGCTCGTCGTCGTACATCGAGAGGATCACTACCTTGGCGTTCGGGCAGTGCCGCATCAGTTGCACCGTAGCCTCGATGCCGTTCACGCCGGGCAGGCTGATGTCCATCAGAACCAGCGCCGGGTTGGTCTCTTGGCAGACTCGCAAGGCGCTGGCGCCGTCCTCGGCTTCCCCCACTACGCGAAATTCCGGATCGCGTGTAAGGATGGAGCGAATGCCCTCCCGAACTACCCGGTGGTCGTCGACCACGACAATATCTACAGGCATATGCAAGACAGCGGATTCAAACCTCCGCTATCTTCCCCGTTTCATTTAGGATTGTAGTTTACCTCTAATCAGCCTTTTGTCAACAATGAAAATCCGTAATTTTTGCGAATACATCCCAAAAAGTACTTCTTTGCAACTTCGCGCCGAATTCGTAACAGAGTGTAAGGCGAGTCCGATTTGACGCGGCGGTCGGACCTCTTTTCGGATAAGATAGGGAACTTATGGATAGACGAACCTGGTGCCAGCTCCTCGGTGTCCTGGCTGCAGCGCGGCCTGGATTCTCGCAACCTCCCGCTACGCCTCCGCAACCCCCCGCAGGGGCGCGTCCGCAAGGTTTTGGTATTCAGCAGCAGCCCTCGCGAGTGACTAAAGACCAGATGAAAGCGGCTCTTGCGCTGCTGGGCCTGGAATTCCAGGATGCCGAACTGGACGACATGCTGGGCAACGTCAACCGCGCGCTGACCAGCTACGAGTCCCTGCGCAAGGTCGACATCCCCTACGACACCGAACCGGCTTTCCTGTTCCAGCCGGGCCTTCCCAATCGCGAGCCCATCAAGGGGCCGCAGCGCTTCGAAACCACCATTCCCAAATCGACCACCGCCAAAGCGCCTTCCGATCTGGAGCAACTCGCCTTTCTGCCGGTCACCGAACTGGCTCCGCTCCTGCGCTCGCGCGCCGTCTCGTCCACCGATCTCACCAAGATGTACCTGGCGCGCATGAAAAAGTACTCGCCCAAACTGCTGTGCCTGATCACCCTCACCGAGGACGTGGCGCTGCAGCAGGCGGCCGCTGCCGACCAGGAGATCAAAGCCGGCAAGTACCGCGGACCGCTGCATGGCATTCCCTTCGGCGTGAAAGACCTCTTCGATACCAAGGGTATCCTCACTACCTGGGGCGCCGAACCGTACATGCAGCGCATCCCGCCTTATGACGCCACCGTGATCGAACGGCTGCGCAATGCGGGCGCCGTGCTCATGGCCAAACTGTCCATGGGCGCTCTGGCGCAGGGCGATTTGTGGTTTAAGGGCCAGACCAAGAGCCCCTGGACCTGGGACGAGAAGACCAACGACTATACCGGCGGCTCCAGCGGATCGTCCGCCGGCTCGGCGTCGGCCACGTCCGCCGGATTGGTGGGCTTCTCGTTGGGAACGGAGACGTTGGGATCCATCGTTTCCCCAAGTGGTGTCTGCGGGGTCACCGGCCTGCGTCCCACCTATGGCCGCATCAGCCGGCACGGCGCCATGGCCCTGAGCTGGACGATGGACAAGATCGGCCCCTTGTGCCGCGGCGTGGAAGATTGCGCCCTGGTTCTGAACGCCGTTTACGGCCCCGACGGCCACGATCGCAGCGTGGGCGCCGACCCATTCCACTGGGAACCGCGCAAGCCGCTCAAGAACCTCCGTATCGGGGTCTACGAAAAGGGCTTCGACCCACCGGCCCGCGGCGGCGGCAATCCCGCTGCCGGCGGCGGAGGCGGCCGCGGCGGACAATTCGCCGAAGAGCGCAAGAAGGTCTACAGGCAGGCCCTCGACGACCTCAAACGCGCCGGCGTCACCATGACTCCGGTGGACTATATCGAAGATCTGCCCGCAGTGCGCTTCCTGCTGGAAGCCGAAGGCGCTGAAGCGTTCGACGACATCACGCGCGATGGCCAGGTTCGCACTTTGAAGGGGCAAGGCCGCGGCGATTGGCCAAATACCTTCCGCAGTTCGCGCCTCATCCCCGCCGTGGAATACATCCGCGCGCAGCGCGCCCGCACGCTTCTCATCGAGCGCTTCGAGAAATTCATGGCCGATTGGGACGTCGTCGTGATCCCGCCGCAGTCGTTCCTCACCACCACCAATCTCACCGGCAATCCGGAAGTGGTGACCAAGTGCGGTTTCGTCAATAATCGACCCCTGGAAATCGGCTTCCTGGGCAAGATCTACGACGAGGGTTCACCTCTGCGCGTGGCCCTGGCGTACGAACAGGCTACCGAGTGGCATAAGAAGAACCCGCCGGTATTGGGAGTGTAAGGCCGCTATGAAACGGAGAGACTTCCTGGTATCGGCTGCCATCGGCGCTGCCGGCATGGCGCGGGCGCAGCGCGCGCAGGCTCCCAACCCCGCTGCCGTTCCCGACACCATCAAGACACTGCGGCCGATGACCGCCGGCATCCAGCCCATCTCCGCCGGGGAGCGGCAGGATCGCATCGAGAAGGCGCGCCGCCTGATGCGCGACAACCAACTCGGCGCCATCGTGATGGAGAGCGGATCCAGCATGTTCTATTTCACGGGCGTCCGCCGTCCCGCCGACGACCGGCTGTTCGCGCTGGTGCTGCCCGCCAAGGGTGAACCGGCCTGGATCGTCCCCGCCGTCACCCCGCAGATCCCGCCGGGGAACGCGGACGTCCGCGCCTACGTCGCCGGCGCCGACGATCCGTATGCTTCTTTGGCGGGCGCCTTGCGCGACCGCGGCGCAGGCTCCGGCCGCGTGGGCATCGAAGAACGCGTCCGCTTTGCGGTGTTCGACGGCCTGCGGCATGCCTCGCCGTCGCACGAATTCGTCAGCGCCGATCCGGTCACGGTGGGATGCCGCGTCATCAAGTCGCCCGCCGAACTGGCGCTCATGCAGCGCGCCAACGACATCACCATCGCCGCTTACCAGGCGGCTTTCGCGACGCTGCATGAAGGCATGACGCAGGCCGAGTTGCGCGGTACCATTGCCGCCGCCTACCAGGCCCTGGGCGTGCGCGGTGAAGCCATGGTGAGCTTCGGCAAGTACACCGCGTTTCCCCACGGCAGCATCGAAGAGCAGACGCTCAAGGAAGGCGACCTGGTGCTGGTGGACGACGGCTGCACCGTGGAAGGGTATCAGTCCGACATCACGCGCACGCGCATTTTCGGCCACCCCACCCAACGGCAGAAAGACGTCTGGGCGCTGGAGCGCAAGGCGCAGGATGCCGCCCTGGCCGCCGCTAAACCCGGCGCCACCTGCGAATCGGTGGACGCCGCGGCTCGCAAAGTGATTACCGATGCCGGCTTCGGACCGGGATATAAAGTCCCCGGATTGCCGCACCGCACCGGCCACGGCATCGGGCTGGACGGCCACGAATGGACCTACCTGGTGAAGGGCAACCAGACCCGGCTGCAGCCGGGCATGTGTTTCAGTGACGAGCCCATGATCGCCATTTACGGCGAGTTCGGCATCCGTCTGGAAGACTGCATGTACATTACCGAGAGCGGCGCGCGCACCTTTTCCAAGCAGAGCCCCGCCATCGACCAGCCGTTTGGATAGGGGAACCGTATGCCGCAAACCACCGAATCTCGCCAACGCATTACCCAACTGCAGGACGCCCTGCGGAAATCCGGCTTGCAAGCGGTCGTGCTGGAACCCGGCCCGGCCATGGTCTACCTGACCGGCGTACGCTGGGGCAAGAGCGAGCGGACCTTCGCCGTCGTGGTGCCCGCCAAAGGGGAGCCGACCTGGGTGCTTCCCGGCTTTGAAGAGATGCGCGCCCGCGAACTGATCCACGCCGGCGACGACATCCGCGTCTGGCAGGAAGACGAAAGCCCCTACGAACGCATTGTGGCCGCGTTGCACGACCGCGGTATCGCGTCCGGCCGCGTCGCCATCGACGATGCCGCCCGTTTCTTCGTCTTCGACGGCATCCGCAAACTGGCCCCCCACCTCGACTACGTCAGCGCCACCCCCGTCCTGAAGGCGACGGGAATTAGTTCACAGTAATCAGTCCACAGTTACCAGTTCTGCGCGGCGGCTGCGCGACTGTCGACTGTGAACTGTTTACTGTGAACTCCTCCTCGTGCTACATTCGCCCACATGCGTAAATTGTTTGCCGGGTCTATTGCCGTATTGTCGGTCTGCGTCTGGATGCAGGCCGGCCCACCTCAGGACAAGCCGGAAGTCGTCGACCTCAGCGTTGCCCATCGCATCCGTACGGAGGCCTTTGGCACGCATTCCAAAGTCATGGACACGGCCTTTTATCTGACCGATGTCTACGGACCGCGTCTCACCGGATCGCCCGAAGTCAAAGCGGCCGCCGAGTGGGCCATCAAACAGATGACCGCGTGGGGTCTGGCCAACGCCAAAATGGAGCCGTGGGGCGGTGGCGGCACGTTCGGCCGCGGCTGGAGCTGCACGCGTTTCGTGGCCATGATGAAGGAGCCCGGCTTTCAGCCGATCATCGGCTTCGCGCGTCCCTGGTCGCCCGGCACCAACGGCGATGTCACCGGCGACGCCGTCCTCGCGGTGATCACCACCCCCGAGGAAATGGAGCAATGGCGCGGCAAGCTGAAGGGCAAGATTGTATTGGCAGCCACGCCGCATGCCGATGAATTGCCGGTCACGCCGCTGGCTGTGCGTCTCAGCGACGCCGAACTGGCGGCGGCAGCGCTGGCGCCCGACCCGATTTCCGGTAACCCGTCGTCGCTGCCGCTCGGATTTAACCGCGCTCCGGCTGCCGCTGCAGGTGCGCGCGGCGGCGCGCCGGCTGGCGGACGCGGCGCCGCTGGCGCTCGGGGAGGCCGCGGCGGCGGCGGATTCCAGGCTACCTTGAACAAGTTCCTCAAGGAAGAAGGCGTGCTGGTGATGGTCACGCCCGGCAGCGGGACTGCCGACGGCGGCACCATCATGGGCCAGAGCGCCGGATCGCAGAATCCCGAGCAGGAAGGTCCGCCGCCCTCCGTAGCCATCGCCAACGAGCACTACAACCGCATCGCCCGCCTGCTCGAAAAGAATATCAAGGTGAGTTTGGAATTCGACATCCAGACCAAGTTCACCGACCCCGCAGATTCCTACAACATCACCGCCGAAATTCCCGGCTCCGATCCTAACGGCGGTCTGGTGATGGTGGGCGGCCATTTCGATTCCTGGACCGGCGGCACCGGCGCCACCGATAACGGCGCCGGGTCGGCCGTCGCCATGGAAGCCGTGCGCATCCTGAAATCGCTCAATCTAAAAATGGCGCGGACCGTGCGCGTCGCGCTGTGGACCGGTGAAGAAGAGGGTCTGCTGGGTTCGCGCGCTTACGTAAAGGAGCATTTCGCCGACCCGGCCGACATGAAGCCGAAGGGCGAGCATGCCAAGCTCTCCGCTTATTACAACCTGGACAACGGAAGCGGCAAGATCCGCGGCATCTACATGCAGGACAACGACCAGTTGCGGCCCATCTTCGAAGCCTGGCTGGACCCGTTCAAGGACCTCGGCGCGTCCACGCTCACTATTCGCAACACCGGCAGCACCGATCACGTGTCCTTCGACTCCGTGGGCCTTCCCGGCTTCCAGTTCATCCAGGACCCGCTCGATTACGGCAGCCGCACGCACCATTCCAACATGGACCTCTACGACCGCTTGCAGGCCAACGACCTGGAGCAGGCGTCGGCCATTATGGCCTGGTTTGCCTATAACACCGCGGCGCGTGCCGATATGCTTCCGCGCAAGCCCATGCCGCAGCCCAATGCCGGCCGTGGCGGCCGCGGGCGCGGCGAGTAGCCGTTAGTTCCGCACGCGCGTCTCGGTCGCCGTGGGGAAATCGGCCGGAACTTTCTGTTTCACTTTTCCGGTCGCCGCCCACTCCGTGCCGCGCAGCAGTGTGACGATGGTGTCTACGCTAGCGAGCGCGGCGACATCGTGGCCCAACGTAGTGTGGAACACCCGTCCTTTGCCGTAGCGGACAATCATCAGCATCGGCTCGTTCTGCCCGGTGCCGGAATTAGCGGGATCGGAGCGGGCCGTGGCCAGCACCGTGAGGTTCTCCGCCGGACCGCACAGCGAATCGTACAACTCGTCGCCGACATGCATCCAGACCGGCGGCAGCCCCTTGACGATGGGATTCTGTGGATCGCGTACCGTCACCTGGAACGGCTTGCGCTGTCCGTGATGGCCGCAGATGCCTGGGCTGGCGTCCAGTTGGATCTTGCCGTCCGTCCAGCGAACTTTCGATCCGAAGTCCGGCGCTTTGCGGGCGCCCCATCCGCCCACCGCCACCATCTCCTGGTAAGCCTTCCATTCGGGGAACGCGTTGTCGGCCGCGTGATACGAAACAAACCCACCGCCATTGCGCACGTATTGCTCGAACGCGCGATTGGTCTCGGGCGGCCACGCGTCGCCGTTGTAGTTGGACACAACCACCGCGTAGGCTGCGAAATTGGGCCGAAAGGCGCTCATATCCGCTCCCTTCGGCGGAGTGGTAGCCACCTCCACCGTGAACAATCCGGACCCTTCCATGATCTTCTTGAGCACCGGCGTGGTTTCCTTCCACGCGTGATTGTTCTGCCCGTCGACGATCAGAACCTTGAGCGGCGCCGCGGAAATCGCGGGGCTCACGCACGCTGCCACGCAGACCGTAACCAGCCAGGATCGATGAATCATTGCGCTTTCAGTATCCGGGACAACCGCGCCGGTTTCAAGCGCGCCCGCCGTGTCTGCCGACTCGCGGAGTTATAGTGATCTGTGTCAAGGAGCCGACCGACATGACCGCATTTCCCAATCGACGCAACTTCATGGGCGTGGCGCTCGCCACCGCCGCATCGTATGGACGCATTCTGGGAGCCAACGACCGGGTCCGCATCGGCGCCATCGGAACCGGCGCACGGTGCCAGGCCCTGCTGGGCGCGCTGAAACAGGCGGAACTGAACGATGTCGTCGCCCTTTGCGACGTCTACGAGCCGCATCTGACGGCTGCCAGGGCCAGATTCGCGCCCGACGCAGGCGGGTATGCCGACCACCGCGAGGTCCTGAACCGCAAAGACGTCGATGCGGTGGTGATCGCCACGCCGGACCACTGGCACGTCCCTATCATCAAGGAAGCCGTGGCGGCCGGCAAAGACGTCTACACCGAGAAGCCCATCACCCACACCATCGACGAAGGCGAGTCTCTCATCGCGGCCGTCCGCGATTCCGGGCGCGTTCTGCAAACCGGCCTGCAGCAGCGAAGCTGGGAACATTTCGCCCAGGCGCGCGAAGAAATCCTCGGCGGCCGTCTGGGACGCGTCACGCTGATCCGCACCTATTGGTATCAGAACCACATTCCGGCACAGGGCGGCCCGCCGACCGTCGACACCGGCAAGCTCGATTGGAAGCGCTTTCTGGGATCGGCCTCCAGCCGCCCGTTCGATGCCGATCAGTTCGCCAACTGGCGCTGGTATTGGGATTTCGGAGGCGGTGCGATGACAGACCTCTTCGTTCACTGGGTGGATGTGGCGCACTGGATTATGGGCGCCGACATGCCGTCGCGCGCCACCGCCAACGGGCTGACGGCCATCCTGACGCAACGTCAGACCCCCGACACCATGAGCGCGGCGCTGTCGTATCCCGGCCATGCGATGGTGGAATTCGACTGTGCGCTGCTGGGATATCTCGAAGGCGGCGGCCTGATGATTCGCGGCGACAAAGCCGCCATGCGGATCTGGCGCGGCGGATTCTCCGTCTATCCCGAAGTGGCGCGCTATACCGAGCGTCCCGACCCCTCCAACCCGATTCTGGATGTGAAGTCCAAAGGCGATGGTACTGTCGACCACATGCGGAATTTTCTGGACTGCGTCCGCTCTCGCAAGACGCCGAATGCTCCCGTGGAAGTTGGCGTGGCCGCGGCGCGAGCCGGACATGTAGCAAATCTGGCGATGCGGGGAAGCGGAGTCTGGAACCAGGGGGCTACGGGACGCGGATAACGCGGGATACCGAACTAGAAGCCATTCAAAGATGACACGTGCCGCGGAGGATGCAGCGCGTAATAGTACGGATCGGCGAATTTCTGCTGAAACACCAATTCCCAGCGTGCATTGTCGAGACACACGCGGCACTTGCCGCATTTGCACCGTTTCAGGGGGGCGCGACGGGCGGGAGCCGCACCGCGAGCCGCCTGGGCGCGAATCCGCGAGGGCTTGGCGGTTGCCCGCTTTTCCATCAGTTGCGAGATCATGGCGGTGTCCGCCAGTTCCACGTCGATCTCGTTTGCGATGTCGCTTCTGGGTTGTTCCATCGTAACCCTCTATGTTTTCTTATCGGCAACCGCGACGCCATTTTCGAAGGAGAATGGCCTAACGGCCCGTGGCGGCGGCTTCTTCCATTCTTCGCGGATAGTCGCGGACCAGTTGCTGATAAGCGCCGCGCGCCTGATCCCGCCGGCCCGGATAGTCCCGTAACATTTCCGCCAGCGCGAGACGCGCGTCGAAACCGGCATCCCGGTCCACCATAATCGCACCCTGGCAATCGGCGGAACCCGTATCCACCAACCGGCGATTCCGCTGCCCTTCCACCAGGTAAGCCCGCAGGTCGCGCTCCACGTCGGTAAGCGACTTGCCGTAAGCCGTGGCGAATGCCGCCAGGGCATCGGAGTTGCGTAGCGCCGCGACCAAGTCGCCAAAACGCGGGGCGTAGCGGGGATCCAGCGCCAGCATGTGCGCCAGCAACCAGCATTCCGCATACGACGAGCGGGCGAACGCCGGGCTGCTAAACAGCTCGGAGCTTGGATTGGCCGGAAGCAATTCGTCGAGCCGGATCCAGCCATCCTGGTGCAGCGTAGCTACCCGGCCAGGAATGAATTGGCCAACGGAAATCTGCCGCTTGGCTCCGGAGAAGTCCGAGTCGGAGTACAATTCCGCCAGTCCCTCGTCCAGCCAGGCCGGAAGATGCCAGCCGATATGCGACAGGATCAGGTGGCCGTACTCGTGCGCCGCCGTCCGATCTTCCCTGGACGCGCTCGCCATCACGATAAAATCGTGGCCCGATCCGGGTAGGTAAAACCCCGATGCGCAATCGTTCGGCGCGTAGGGACGGAACTCCGTGCTGGATCGAAAGGCAATCAGCACCGCCCGCTTGCTCTCCGGACCCTGCCAGCCCAGCGCCGGTTGCAGAACTCTTCGGATCTGTTCGAAATGGCGGATCAATTCGCGGCCCGAAGTTTCGCTGGCCGTAGTGTATAGCTCGAAGTTGGCAGACGTCAGCTTGAGCCAGTTGGCGTCGGGCGGATCGGCTTCGGAATACCATCCTCCACCCAGGAACGCGATGACGAGAGCGAGTCTCGCAACTAGTCTCACCTTATACTTATCGGCGGACTGCTACTGGATTTATAAAGTAACGTTGAAATTATTGAATCGATTCGGCTTAGCGTCCGTTCAGGATCGCCGCAGCGGGAGTCCCGTCGTCCATCCCGTGCGCCGCCGCGTTCGCTGGATCGGCCAGCCGCCGCAATCGGGCCAGCGCCCCCGGTTCGAACTCGAACACTTCCGCCGTCAGGTCGCCCAGGCTGAAACAGGATTTTCCGACCCCCGAACGCGAATGCTCCGTGGTCTGCCCCAGGATATGGTACAGCTCGTGGGCTACCAGCCGCCCCATCGCGCGGCCGTAGAGATAGGTCCGTCGCGCCGGAGCTTCGTCGGTCAACGATGCTACCAGGGCCCGCGTCAGAGCGGCGCAATCCACCTGGCTGAACGGCAAAATACGGCCGTCCACAACGGGCGTGGTCGCCAGCCGCTGCAGCCCGTCCGGTGACGCCGCAGCCGCGTTTTGGCCCACCGGCGCGGTGCACGATCCTGCGAGCCGCACCACCACCAGGTCCGCGCGGGTATCCGGCTCGCGCGTCCCGCCGGCGTCGCGCCATTCCACGTGGTACCCCGCGGTCCGCAGCAATGTCTCCGTCTCGCGCCGCATGAACGGCAGCGACGCGGAGTCCGCATTCGAACCGGTTTCCAGATAGACCAGGACCGGACTGACCCCGGCGCCGCCGGGAGATTCCGCGAATGCGGCACAGGCGAACACGAAACTGAGCGATACGATGGCTCGGAACTGCGCGGACATGGCGCCAACCTGACGCCATTATGTCACAACGGACCGGCTAGAACTTATTAAGATCGATACGCCAGACGTTCTGCGCCTGCAGGTTCGAGAGCCACACCGAGCCGTGGCCGACGCGCACCGAGTCGCCGCCCGCGCCCACCCATTGCCGCACCACCTGGTTGGTCGCCGGATCGATCTCCGACAGCGGGATGGTGAACACCGTGGCCCACACGTGCCCGTTGCCGAAAGCGATCTCGCCGCCCGTTCCCGGAATTCCCACTTCGATGGTGGCCGCCACTTTGCGCGTCGCGGCGTCCACTCGCGACACCGTCCCGTCGCCCTGGTTCAGCGTCCAGATGGCGCCCGCGCCCGCCGTCAGAAACCGCGGCTGCGGCCCCACTGCAATCGAATCGGTCACCTGGTTGGACGCCGCATCGACGCGTGTCAGCATGCCCCTCTCCGGCGTAGTGATCCACACCGCACCCTCGGCAAACAGGCAGGCCGCCGAATTGGCTGGAACTGCGATCTCCGCGGTCACTTTATTCTCTTTCGGGTCGATGCGCGACAGCTTCCCCAGCCGGTCGCTCACAATCCACACGCTGCCGGCGCCGGTGGTGATGCCGCCCTCGCTCTGTGCCGGGCCGACCGGAACGGTGGCCACCACTTGATTGGTCTTTTCATCCACGCGCGAGATGGTCTTGTCGGTGCAGTTCGGCACCCAGATGCTGCCGAACCCTTCCGTCAGACCGGAACACGGTTTCTTCCCCACCTCCACCGTGGCCACCACGGTATTGGTCGCTGGATCGAGCCGGTGGATGGTGTTTTTGGGCCCATTGGCTACCCATACCGCGTCCGCCGTGAGCACTTGCCAGTCGGGAGTCCCTTCGATGGCGAACACTGCCGCCGGTGTAATGGTCGACATGTCCCGCTTGACGCCCGCCGTGCTCACTCCCGGCTTCGGCCTCCGTCCGCCGCCCTTCTTCGCCGCCGGCGGAGGCGGCGCACCTGTATCCTGCGCGGCCAATCCCGCCACCAGTGCCGATCCCAAACAGAACACCCCGAATGCCAGCCTCATATATTCTCGTTACGACCTCGTTGGAACCGTGACCGCAGGGGGCGGCCCGGCGAAGGGTTACAGCCTCATGCGCCCGAACAATCGAGAACCGAGGGTAACTCATCTGTCGCCCGGGCCGCTCCCTGCCGGTCGCGGTTCCAGGTCACTCCCCTGTTCATTCCGCCAGCGTCGCCAGAATCCGCCGCGAATCGATCTTCCACAGTGTCCCTTTACCCACATTCGACAGCCACACGAACCCTCCGCCGGCGCGCACCGCACCCCCGCCGTCGCCATAAAACTGCTGCACCACCTTGTCGATTCGCGGATCGATGCGCGTCAGCGGAAATCCCGCCTGCGTCACCCAGATAAAGCTCTCGCCCGCGCCCAAATCTCCATCCACGCCGGGAACGCCGAGATCGATGGTCGCCGTGCTCTTATTCGTTTTCGGGTCGATCCGTTCCACTTTGCCCTCCTTCTGGCACAGCACCCAGATGGAATTCTCCGCCGCCACCAGCGTTTTCGGCTGCGGCGACACCTCAATCGACTTATCCACCAGTCCGCTTTCCGGCGCAATGCGCAGCACGCGATTCTCCTGCGGACAGGCCACCCAGAGCGACGCCTCGGCGAAGGTCAAACCGGCGCAATCGGCGGGCAGGCGGAATTCGGAAACCACTTCGTTAGCCACCGGGTCGATGCGCGACATCGTGGTCCGCGTGTCGGTCAACATCCAGATGCTATCGGCGGTGGCCGCAATGGCGCCGCGCGCGCCGTTGGTGCCGAAGCTCAGCTTAGCCGTGCTCTTGGCCGTCTTCGGATCCACCCGGACCACGGCTTTCTCTTCGCACACCGGAACCCACAAGCTCCCGAAGGCGTTGACCACGCCCCCGCAAGGCTGTTTCAATCCGCCGATCGGGTCCAGGAATTTGGCGTCGGGCGTGCGCGGGCTGATCCGGTCCAGCGCACTCTTTGGGGCGTCCGGCAGGTACACCGAGTCGGCTAATACCATCCAATCGGGATTGGCCGGCGCCGGAAATTCGATTTCGGCTTTCAGGCTGGCGAAGGGAATCAGCACCCCCGGCGTTTTGATCCCCATCCGCGGCGTAGCCGGAACCGCAGCGCCCTTCTTGGCGCTCTTCTGATCGGTCCCGGGGACCTTATCGCTGCTCATGCCGCCCGAAACGGCCAGCATCCACGCCAGACAGAGACTCGTTCCAGTACCCAGGCGCATAAGTGCCCCACCTCTCCTTTGTCAAAATCGGTAATTAGTGGAAACCAGGACAGCAAGACGGGTGCGAAGGCAGCGAGGCCTTATACGATTTGGGTTAGTATACCCGAAACCGCATCGCGCGCCAAGGAAATTCCTCGGCCTTGACATAACGCTCCATTAGATGGTAAAAACAGCCAGACCATTTTTTCGGGAACCGGCTTGCACCGTCTTCCCGGCTGTCTGCCCACGTAGGCTTTCCCAAGTTGCATAGGCTTTGTTGCCGATCAGCCGTTGCGCCTCTCGCGACGGAGCGCTTTGACCGCGCCGGTCCCCAATTTCCGACCGAGGTGCTATGCAACCGCCGAAAGCCCGTCTCCTGCTGATCTCTACGCTGCTGGCCACCGTACCCGCGCTCTCCGCGCAACCCGCCGATACCTTCGAGCTGAAAGTCCGTCCGTTGCTGGCGAACAACTGCTACAGCTGCCACGCCAGCTCTCCCATGGGAGGATTGCGTCTCGACAGCCGGGAAGGCATGCTCCAGGGCGGAACGCGCGGCGCCGCCATCGTACCTGGCGATCCCGACAAGAGCCTGCTGGTGCAGGCCGTCCGCCAGACCGACCCCAAACTCAAAATGCCCATGGGCGGCAAGTTGAGCGATTCCGACATTGAAATTCTGGTGGACTGGGTCAAAGCCGGCGCCGTCTGGCCGGCCGCTCCGGCTCCCACTCCCACCACGTCCACCAATCTTCCCGCCGCGGTCGAACCTGGCAAATATGTCATCCCCGAAGAGAAGAAAAAGTTCTGGTCGTTCCTCCCGCTCGCCGACCCCAAACCGCCGGCCGTCAAGGACCCGCGCTGGGCCACCAACATCGATCGTTTCGTCCTGGCCAAGCTCGATCAGGAAGGTTTGAAGCCCGTCAAAGCCGCCAGCCGCCGCGACTTGATTCGCCGCGCCTCGCTCGATTTGACCGGCCTTCCGCCCACCGCCGAAGAGATTGACGCGTTTGAAAAGGATCGCGCTCCCGACGCTTTCGCCAAGGTGGTCGACCGTCTTCTGGCATCGCCCAGTTACGGGGAACGCTGGGGCCGTTTCTGGCTGGATGTTGCCCGCTTCGGCGAAGACGACTATCGCAGTCTCAATCCCAGCCCGCGCGGCTACTATCCCTATCCCAACGCCTATCTCTATCGCGACTGGGTCATCCAGGCCTTCAACGACGACATGCCGTACTCGCAGTTCGTGACCGCGCAGATCGCCGGCGACCTGATGGATCCCGCCGTCCGCTACAAAATGCTGCCGGCCACCGGATTCCTCGGACTGGGCCCCTGGTATTTCGATAACGGCGCCGTGGAAGTGACCCGCGCCGACGAACGGCACGATCGTGTCGACGTGGTAACTCGCGGCTTTCTCGGCCTCACGGTAGCCTGCGCCCGTTGTCACGATCATAAATACGATCCCATCCCCACCACCGACTATTACTCGCTGGCCGGCGTCTTCAACGACACCCAATACCACGAATATCCCCGCGCGCCGAAGTCCGTGGTGGAGGAGCACGCCAAAGTTCAGGCGGAGGTGGACAAGAAACAGAAAATCGTCCAGGAGATGCAGACGGCGCAAGGGAAACACCTCTCGGAAGTCCTGGCTCTGCGCACTTCCGACTATCTGCAGGGCGTGTTCGAGGTGACCAGCAGCGCGGCGCCGGCCGGCGGTCGAGGTCGCGGCATGAACGCCGGCGGCGCGGCGGCAGACGCTCCGACACAGGCTGCCGGCGGGGTCGGCGGCGGCGCACCGGCCGGTCCAGCCGCTGGCGGGGGACGCGGAGGCCGCGGCGGAGGCCGCGATAAGGCTGCCGTGGTGGAGCAGCGCAAACTCGATTATGAGCTTCTCGATCGATGGATCGCCTACATGGAGAAGCGCACCGACAAGTACCACCAGAAGGACGCCTGGCAGGCCATGATGAAGCGCGGCGGTAATGCGCAGGAAGCCAAGCGGCTGGCCGATGAATTCCAAGCCAACGTCGTCAAGGTCATGCTGCAGCGCCGCGATCTCGACGAAGAAAACGAGATCATCTCCGACCAGTCCTTACCCGGGACCACCAAGAAGAAGCGCGCCAACAAGCCCAACGAATTCGTCACCAACGACGACTTCTGCCCCAACTGCGGCCTCCGCCTGAAGAACATGCCGGAAGAGGACAATAACTTCTGGACCGAGATTTTTCAGCGCGAACTCCGCGATTCCGACGATCCTGCCGCCATGATGGCCGCCGGTGCTCGCCAGGCAGGCGGCGGTGTATTGCTCTTCCGCGGCTGGGCTCTCGAAAGCCGCATCGGCGCTAATGCCAAAGAGGAACTGGCCGCGTTGCGCACCGATATCGAGGCTTTACAAAAGAAACTGCAACCGGCTTATCCATTCATTCACGGTGTCACCGATGTGGAGAAGCCCATTAACTTGCCGGTGAGTCTCCGCGGCAATCCGTATAACCTCGGTCCCGAAGTTCCGCGGCACTTCCTCAGCGTTCTGTCACCGGGCGAACCGAAACCCTTCGAACACGGCAGCGGCCGTCTGGAACTGGCCGAAGACATCCTCAATCAGCCGCTGTCGACGCGCGTCATCGTCAATCGCATCTGGCGCGGACACTTCGGCACAGGGCTGGTCGATACCCCCAGCAATTTCGGCATCACCGGCGAGCGTCCCACCAATCCGGAATTGTTGGAATATCTGGCTACATCCTTCAGCAAGCACGGCATGTCCATCAAGCAGCTTCATCGCGAGATCATGCTCAGCGCCGTCTACCAGCTTTCCACCGAAGACGATGCCGCCAACTACGCCAAGGACTCCGGCAATCGCTTCTACTGGCGCGCCAACCGCAAACGTCTCGACGCCGAACAGCTCCGCGACGCCGTCCTGTCGGCCGCCGGCAATCTGGATTCGTCCATGGGCGGACCCTCCGCGGAACTCACCCCCGGTTTTACCAAGCGGACCGTCTACGGCCGCGTGAGCCGCTACAAGCTCGACCAATATCTTCAGTTATTCGACTTTCCGACGCCTAATATCAGCGCCGAGAAGCGCTTCACCACCACCGTCCCGTTGCAGCGCCTGTTCCTCATGAACAGCGACTTCATGCAGATCGAAGGCGAGGAATTGGCCAAACGAGTGGCTTCGGAACCGGATAACCGGGCGCGCGTAAAGAAAGCCTATTTGCTGGTATTCGGCCGGCAGCCCAGCGAGCAGGAAACTCAGTTGGCGTTGACCTACCTGCACGACGAGCCGCTGCGCGAGTTCGAAGAGAACAAGAATAAGCCTCGCGACGGCGGTGGCTCCGGTGGGGGTCGCCGCGGTGGCCGTGGAGGCGGAGGCGGCGCGGGTGCGAATGCCGCCCCAGCCGCTGACGCGCCTGCCGCCGAGGATGGCGCCACGCCCACTCCGGCCGCCAATGCCCCCATGGGCATGGGAATGATGGGTGGAATGGGCGGCATGGGGATGGGTGGTTTTGGAGGTGGTGGCCGAGGGCGCGGTGCCGTCGCCGCCGCGCCTGTAAAGTACGACGCCACAGCCTGGGGCCGTTTCGCCAAAGTGCTATTCAGTTCCAGTGAGTTTCTGTTTGTAAATTAGGGGTCGCTCAACCAAAGCGCCAGGAGAGTTCGAGTATGCAGCACAAATCTTCGCAGCCGGTTACCCGGCGCGACGCCTTACGCAGAGTGGGTAGTGGATTCGGCATGATGGCCTTCGCCGGCATGCTGAACCGGTCGATCGGCCGTGCCGCGCCCTTGGTGACTCCCGATGGCTCGGGCGTCGCCAAGCTCGACTATCCGCAGCGCGTCAAGCGCGTCATCTTCCTGTTCATGAACGGCGGCCTGTCGCATGTCGACAGTTTCGATCCCAAGCCGGCGCTCGAGAAGTACGATGGCCAGCCCTTGCCCGGAGGCACCATCAAGACCGAGCGTCGCACCGGCGAGCTCATGAAATCGCCATTCAAGTTCAAGAAATACGGCCACTCCGGCATGGATGTGAGCGAACTCTGGCCGCACCTCGGCGAAGTCGCCGACGACATCTGCTGGATCCGTTCGGTCTATACCGACATTCCCAATCACGAGCCCTCTTGCCTGATGGTGAACACCGGCGCCAACCAGGCCGGCCGCCCGTCCATGGGAGCCTGGATCACCTACGGCCTCGGCACCGATAACCAGAATCTGCCGGGCTATGTCGTTCTGTGTCCTAGCGTGCCTACCACTGTGGGACCGCCTCTATGGAGCAACGGCTTCTTACCCGCGATCCACCAGGGCACGTACATCTCCAACCGCTCGCAGGCGGCGCGCGGCGGTCCCGGCGCCGACCCGGCCGCGGCGGATGGCATGGATGCCGCCGCTCCCGAAGATGCCGCCCCTGAGCCGGAAGCCGACTCGCCCGACAAGGAGAAGGATGCCAAACCGAAGAAGGTTGTGATCGAGGCCTCCTTCGACCCCAAGAAGATCCTGAGTTACGTCAATAACCCCAAGTTTACGTTGACCGAGCAACGCCGCGAGCTGGATTTACTGAAGAAGCTCGAAGATATCAATTCCGCTCCCATGGCCAACGACAACCAGGTGGAGGCTGTCATCAAGTCCATGGAGACGGCGTATCACATGCAGACCGAGGCGCCGGACGTCTTCGACGTTCGCAAGGAGTCGCAGGCGACGCTCGATCTCTACGGGCCCGGCGACGTCGCGCGCGGCTGTCTGACGGCCGTACGGCTGGTCGAAAAAGGCGTCCGCATGGCCCAGGTCTACTACTCGCAAGGCGATCCCTGGGACGCTCACGGCGACATCTTCGCTCACAAGACCAACGCCCGCAATTCCGACCAGCCCTTCGCCGCCGTCGTCAAGGACCTGAAATCCCGCGGCCTGTGGAAGGATACGCTGGTACTGTGCGGGTCTGAATTTGGCCGCACGCCCGTCCGCGAAGTCGGCGGCGCCAGCGGCAGCGTCAAGCGCGGCCGCGACCACAATCCATTCGGCTTCACTATGTGGATGGCCGGAGGCGCTCTGAAAGGCGGCACCATTTACGGCGCCACCGACGAGTTTGGTTTCAAGGCGGTCGAAAAGCCCGTTCACGTTCATGATATTCACGCCACCATTTTGTATCTAATGGGTATCGACCACACGAAGTTGACTTATCGTTACAGCGGCCGCGACTTCCGGCTGACGGACGTGTCCGGCAACGTCTTACACGACTTGATCGCCTGACCTGCTTTGGAACCGTGACCGCAGGGAGCGGCCCGACGAAGAGTTACACCTTCATGCGTAGGAAAATCGAGACGCAGGGGTTGCCTCATCTGCCGCTCGGGCCGCTCTCTTGCCGGTCGCGGTTCCAAAGCGCCCCCGACGCCCACTTTCGCTGTGGCTATGCTGCCTTGTGGGGCCGCCAATCCTGGTGATTTTGTGCCGCGGGCACAAAATTTCTCCGAAACAAAGGAGTTAAGGTCCATTTCTTGTGCCGCGGCACAAGAGCATCGCCGCTATGTGGGCATTGGTCGATTCCCTATTTCGTCCCTCATTCCCCATCGAACAAATTACAAAAATTAAGTTGACTTGAGCTGTAACCTGGGTTAGCCTTACGAAAATAACTTTGCGGATCGAGCAGGGGTTTTAGTCAGCACCGCTCCACTGGCCTGTCGCCAGCCGGCCCTCTTTGTTGAGCCTTCTCCGCGTTGGAACCCATCCACAACCGCGCCCACTGACACGTAACGAGAGAGGGGTTAGTTAGACATGAGGATCGCCATCGGGTTCCTGCTGGCCGTGCTGCCGCTTGCGGCGCAGAACAGTTCCCTGCAAGGTACCGTCACCGACACTTCCGGCGCCGCCGTCGCGGATGCCCTCATCACCATCACCAATGTCGATACGGGTGCGGTTCGCAAAACCGTATCCAACGCCTCAGGAGAATACAGCCTCCTGCAAGTGCCGCCTGGTTCTTACAAGGTAGACACAGTCAAGCCGGGATTCCGCTCCAAGGAGACCGTCGCGCAGCTTCTCACCGACACGCCCTTGACCGTGAACGTGAAGCTCGACGTCGGGCAGGTAAGTGAGACCGTGAATGTCGTCGGAGAAGCCGTCACCGTCAATACCGAAAATGCGACTGTCGGCAATCCCTTCAATACCACCCAGATCACCGAGATCCCCTTGCAGTTGCGCAACGTCGTATCGCTGCTGGGTGTCCAACCCGGCGCTACCTCCGGCGGCAATGTGGCCGGCTCCCGCTCCGACCAGAACAACGTCCTGCTCGACGGCGCTGACGTCAACAATAACTTCGGCGGCAACGGCTTCAACTCTTCCATCCCCATTCCCCTCGATTCCGTGCAGGAGTTTCGCACTACCGTCGCCGGCCAGGGCGCCGACATGGGCTATATGTCCGGCGGCCAGGTGTCCATCGTCACCAAGGGCGGCTCCAACACCTTTCACGGATCGGCCTACGAATACAATCGCAATACCTTCACGTCCGCCAATACGTTCACCAACAACCGTGCCGGCGTACCGCGAGCCGCGCTGGTCCGCAATCAGTTCGGCGCCTCCTTGGGCGGACCGGTGCTGAAGAACAAGGTATTTTTCTTTTTCAACTACGAGGCCCGCAAAGATCGCAGCGCCGCGTCCGTAAACAGCACCGTGCCCACCAGCACCTTTCAACAGGGCGACATCCTGGTAGCGCTGAAGAACGGGCCCACCGTCACGCTCACGCCCCAGGACATTGTCAATATCGATCCCTTGCACCTGGGCGAGAGCACCTACATCAAGAATTGGATGGCGCAGTATCCCGCCGGGAACAATCCGCTGGCGGCGTCCGATAAGGGCCTCAATTTCAACGTACTCACGTTCAACACCCCCGACCACCTCGACAACCACGTGATGGTGGGACGCATGGACTATAACATCGATTCCGCCGGCAAGCACAGCCTGATGATTCGCGGCACCCTCAACGGCGCCGCCCAGGACGCGTCCCTGGCGCAGTTCCCCGGCCAATCGGCCGCTCAGCTCCAGCTCGACAATTCTCGCGGCCTCGCCGCCCGATACACCTACGTGATCAGCCCGCACCTGGTGAATACCCTCAATTACGGTTACACCCGGGCCAGCAGCTCGGCCACCGGGAATCAGATCATCCAACCCAGCCTGGGGCTCACCAACTTCCTGCAGACGCCGCGCGGATCCTCGAACTTCTATCCCGTCACCACGGTGAATGACGATCTCAACTGGACCAGGGGCCGCCACACCATGCAATTCGGCGTCAACCTGCACTTTATGCAGTCCATCGCCAATTCCTATAGCAACCTTCCCAGCTACAGCTTCAACCGCAACACTTTGCTCGGTCTCGGCGCCGATATCGATGCCGACGTACTGGCCTATCTGCAGCCCACTTATGGCGCCAATATCGCGCTGTCCAGCTCCACCAACGTCACCAACGCATTCGGCACCATGCTGGGGATCATCAACAATCTTGGCGCCACCTACCATTTCGGCGTCAACGGCCAGGCCATTCCGTTCGGCACACCCATCACCACCGCGTTCAACGACAATGAACTCGAAAGCTACGCGCAGGACAGTTTCAAGTGGAAGCGGAACGTCACCATCACCTACGGCATTCGCTATTCGCTGTCCGGCGTGCCCTACGAGAGCGACGGCGTCGAGGTGACGCCTACTACTCCTTGGACCGACTTCTTTGCCGAGCGCGTGGGCGCGCAGGCGTTAGGGATCCCCGGTTACTCACTTCCCGACGCCATGATCACTTATGGTCTGGCCGGCCCCAAGCATAACGCTCCCGGCTACTATCCGATGGATAAGAAGGACTGGTCTCCTCGCTTAGCCCTGGCGTACTCTCCCGACAACGACACCCTGTTCGGCAAAGTCGCCGGCAAAGGCAGCGTCTTCCGCCTGGGCGCGTCGATGATTTACGATCACTACGGAGCGCAGATGGCGTCCAGTTTCGCCTCTTCCGGTTCGCCCGGACTCGCCACCACGGTCGCCCAGAGCGTCAACACCAACTTCACCACTTCGCCGCGCTACCTCGGCAGTTCCCTGCCGTCTCTACCCACCGCGAGCGGCGGCGCGTTCCCCTTCACGCCTCCGGTGGTGACTGGCGGCTTTACCACGTACAGCGCCGTGGCCGACGATCTCAAGGCCCCCTACGAATACCTGCTCAACGCCAACTATGCCCGCCCGCTGGCGCACCGTCTGACCCTCGAGGTCGGCTATCTGGGACGCCTCGGCCATGGCGGAATCGTGCAGCAGGATTACGCGCAGCCCCTCACCAAGTACGTGGATCCGAAGTCGGGCCAATCGTGGATCCAAGCCAGCACGGCCATGGCGATCCTGTACGATAACGGCCTCACCCCCGCCCAGGTGAAAGCGAATCCGAGCTTGATCCCCACTCAGCCTTTCTATGAGGACCAGTTTCCCGGCATGAAGAACCACTACATCACCGGCAGCGCCTCCGCCAATTATTTCTACGACCTGTTCGGGAATTACTCCGGCAGCGACCTCGACACCCTCAACGATATGGACCGCATCCGTCTGTCGGACGGAGTCTCCTGCCTGTCTGTCACGGGATGCAACACCTTCTACGCCCTGCAGGATTCCGGCGTGGAAGCTTATGTCAACGCTGGCAAGTCCGCTTACCACGCGGGAACCGTGGTGCTGCGCCGGGCCGTGCAAAATGGCTGGGGCTTCGATGTTAATTACACTCTGTCGCACTCCCTCGATAACGGGTCGTCTTCCGAATCGAGCGGCGGCGCGGCTCTCCAGGACGCCTTCAATCCCAACGCCTACCGCGGTCCGTCGGATTTCGATATGCGGCATGTCATTACCGCGGACGCCGTAGTCGAATTGCCTGTCGGTAAGGGCAAGACGTTCTTTCACAACGCTCCCGGCTGGCTCAACCAGATCGTGGGCGGATGGCAGGTGTCCACGCTGGCTTCGTACCATACCGGCACGCCGCTCACCGTCTCCGACGCCGGCGTCTACAACGTGAATTACGAATACTCCGCCTTCGGCATCCTGCGTCCCGGCGACACTCTCCCCGCTAACGGGCTGACCGTTGACCAGAACGGCATTCCTAGCATCTTCAAGAACACCGATGCCGTCAACTCCTTCGTGGGCCAATACCCCGGAACGGTCGGTACGCGCGGCATCCTGCGCGGCCCCGCCGCTTTCAATATCGATCTCGCCGGCGCGAAGTCCTTTCGTCTACCTAAGGAAGGCTGGCGGCTGCAGATTCGCGCCGAGGCGTTCAACGCCTTCAACACCGTCACCTACGGCACGCCCAGCCTGAGTCTCGCCAGCCCCACTACGTTTGGCGAGATGACCCCCAGCTCGAACGCCCGCGTCATGCAGTTCGCCGGCCGCTTCGAGTTCTAAAGGCAGGTGTGGGGCAGGATGGCATCCTGCTGAGGTTTGTCAACCCGCCCTTCCGAAGCGCAGCTACGGCCGCCGGAGATTTGGCCGCGCACTCTCCAGTTGCGCGATCAGGCCTCGGGCGGTCTCCGTGGAATCCCAGAACGCCTGTTGCAACAGATCCACGTCGATCCCCGATGGCCCGCCGGGCTCAAACTCGCAGATTTCGTACGACAGCACCGCATCCAGGATCTCTCCGAGACGCCCTTCGCGTTTCAAAATCGCGTCGATCAGCACCGCCGGCAGCGGCAATGGCTCCACCACCTGCGGGAGCGGCGCGTCGAACACCGAATCCAGAGTGGAGAGCAGCCCCACCAGGTAGCCCTCGCTGCGGGAACACCGCAGAGCCCCCGCCACCGTCTCGCTCATGTGCGCCCTCTGCAGCGCGAATTCCAGGTAGCCCGCCGGACAATCGTCGTGCCCGGCCATCACCAGGAGCGTGGCCCAGCGGAAAATCCGGTCCGTGCCCAACCGCACCACCGCTTCCGTCGCGCTACGCAATTGCCGGCTGGGACCGAGCAGCACGGAGTTCGCCATCTGCAGCACGCCGTAGGTCAGCGTCGGATCCCGCTCAATTACCGCCGCGATCGGCTTCCACTGCGACACCATACATTCGGTGAGCAGCGATAGCGCCGACAACCGGTTCGACGGAATCCGCGTCCCACTCATCGTTTCGGGCCGTCGCAGATAATAACCTTGGAAGAGGTCGCACCCCGCCACGCGGCATCGCTGAAACTCCTGCTCCGATTCCACCTTTTCCGCCACAATCCGCTTGTGCAGCGGCTTGAGCAGCGCCACGTGCCGCTCCAACTCCTCCGGCCGAAGTGCGCGGACGTCGAGCTTCACGTAATCGGCGAGATCGAGAAACGGCTCCCGATCGTCCGAGTACACGAAATCGTCGAGCGCCACGCGATACCCCAGCTTCTTGAAGCGCTCCAGAGCCGCCAGCGTCGCCAGGTTCACCGGAACCGTCTCCAGAACTTCGATGACGCAGCGGTCGGGCGGAATGATCGGGTCCACCTCCAGCAGGGGCGCCGTGTGATTGATGAATACCGGCTGGTTTGGCGAGACTCGCTTCAGCCCGATATCGATAAACGCCTGCAGCACCAACTCCGCACTGGCCTGGTCGCCGCTCGCGAATTCCGCCGAAGTATCCTCCGCCTCCAGCCGATGCAAGAGCTCGTAAGCTTGAACTTCGTGGATGACATTGTATATGGGTTGGCGTCCCAGATAGGCTCTGGCCCGCGATTCCGCCGGCGCGGCGTTCCCCGGAATTTCCAGGACTTTATCGAGGGTCCCTGCCATGAAAGACCGATCCATCTCCCCATATCGGATGCCGCGGCCGCCGTTTCGAGAGAATTCGGGAAACTGCTCTCCCGGCTGCCGGTCCCCGAGTTCTTCCGGACCGGATAAACTGGTACTTTCGCCTATGGAACTCCAAAGCCACATCATCACCCAGGGCCGCGATCGCGCGCCGGCGCGATCCATGCTCAAGGCTATCGGCTTCACCGACGAGGATCTCGCCAAACCCATCATTGGCGTCGCCAATACGTGGATTGAAACCATGCCGTGCAATTTCAACCTGCGCGAACTCGCCGTGCAGGTGAAGGAGGGCATCCGCGCCGCCGGAGGCACTCCCATGGAGTTCAACACCATCGCCATCTCCGACGGCGTCACCATGGGCACCGAGGGCATGAAAGCCTCGCTCGTCAGCCGTGAGATCATTGCCGATTCCATCGAACTCCTGGTGCGCGGCCACATGTTCGACGGCGTGGTCGCCCTCGTCGCCTGCGACAAGACCATCCCCGGCGCCGCCATGGCGCTGCTCCGCCTCAACATCCCCGGCGTCGTCCTCTACGGCGGCTCCATCCTGCCCGGCAAGCACAATGGTAAAGACATCAGCATCCAGGACGTCTTCGAAGCCGTCGGCGCGCACGCCCGCGGCAAGATCTCCGACGCCGAACTGCTCGACATCGAGGACCATGCCTGCCCCGGCGCCGGCGCCTGCGGCGGCCAGTTCACCGCCAATACCATGGCCACCGTCATGGAATTGATCGGACTCTCGCCCATGGGCACGGCTTCCGTGCCGCAGGTCGACGCCCGCAAAGAGGATGTCGCGCGCCGCTGCGGCCGCATCGTCATGGACGCCGTCAAAGCCAATCGCCGCGCCCGCGACATCTGCACCCGCGCGGCTTTCGACAATGCCATCGCCGGCGTGGCGGCTACCGCCGGCTCCACCAACGCCGTGCTGCACCTGCTGGCCATGGCCCGCGAAGCCGAAGTCCCCCTCACCATCGACGATTTCGACGGCATCTGCGCGCGCACGCCCATCATCGTCGACATCAAACCGGCCGGGCGCTACATGGCCGCCGATGTCGATAAAGCCGGCGGCATTCCCGTCATTGCCCACCACCTTCTGCAGGGCAAACTGGTGGACGGCTCGGCGATGACCGTCACCGGCCGCAGCTTCGCCGAAGAGGCCGCCGACGCTCACGAAACTCCTGGACAAGACGTGATTCTGCCGCTCTCCAAAGCCCTGAAACCGCGCGGCGGTATCGCCATTCTGCGCGGCAGCCTGGCGCCCGAAGGCTGCGTCATCAAACTGGCCGGCCACGAGAAGAAGGTGCACCACGGCCCCGCCCGCGTGTTCGATCGGGAAGAGGACGCCATGCACGCCGTCATCGAAGGCCGCATCCAGCCCGGAGACGTCGTCGTGATCCGCTACGAAGGTCCGCGCGGCGGTCCCGGCATGCGTGAAATGCTGGGCGTGACCGGCGCCATCGTCGGCGCTGGACTATCGGACAGTGTCGCGCTCGTCACCGACGGCCGTTTCAGCGGCGCCACCCACGGCTTCATGATCGCTCATGTCGCCCCCGAAGCCTTTAACGGCGGACCGATTGCCGCCGTTCACGAAGGCGATCCCATTACCGTCGATGCCGACCGCGGCGTGCTCAACCTCGATATTCCGTCCGAGGACCTGGCCGCCCGCCTGTCCGCCTGGACCGCGCCCGCCCCGCGCTATACCACCGGGGTCTTCGCCAAATACTGCAAGTTGGTGAGCTCCGCTTCCGAAGGCGCCATCACGCGGTAGGGACGCGCCTTCACACCAGCAACATGCAATCGCCGTACGAATAGAATCGATATCTCTCTTTCACCGCGTGCCGGTACGCCGCGAGTGTCAGGTCCGTCCCCGCGAACGCGCACACCAGCAGCAACAGGCTGGTCCGCGGCAGATGAAAATTGGTGAGCATCGCGCCCACGCCCGCAAATTGGCACCCCGGATACAGGAAGATATCGGTCTCCCCGCTCACCGCCCGCATCTCCCCGCCGCGCAGCGCGCTCTCCACGCTGCGCACGCTGGTCGTCCCCACCGCTAGCAGCCGCTCCGCCCGGCGCATGCGCGCCGCATTGGCTTCGTCGATCTGGTACCACTCGCTGTGCAGCCGCGCCTGCTCCACCTGCTCCGCCCGCAGCGGCTGAAACGTCCCCAATCCGACGTGCAGCGTGACCGTCGCCACGTCCGCGCCGCGCGCCCGGCACCGATCCAGAATCTCCCCCGTGAAATGCAGCCCCGCCGTCGGCGCCGCCACCGATCCCCGTTCGCGCGCGAACACCGTCTGGTATCGCTCGCGATCGCGCGCCTCGTCCATCCTCCGGATATACGGCGGCAGCGGCACGTGTCCGATCTTTTCGAACTCCGCGAACAAGTCCGCCTCGCCCGCGAACCGGATCACCCGCTCCCCGAACTCCCCCTGAGACACGATCTCCGCTTCCAGCCCGTCGCCGAAATGCACCCGCTCGCCCACGCGCATCTTGCGCCCGGGACGCACCAGCGCTTGCCACTCCCGTCCGCCCGACGCCGCCGGACGCAGCAGAAACACTTCGACTTCGCCCGCCAGGTGCTCCCGCCGCGCCGGATTATTCTTCCCGACCGGTAGCGCCCGCACGCCCGCGCGATGTCCCAGCAGCCGGGCCGGAAAAACCCGCGAGTCGTTCAGTACCACGCAATCGCCCGCGCCCAGGAACTCCGGGAATTCGCGAAACGCGCGATCTTCCCACCGTCCCTCGCGCCGGTACACCACCAGCATCCGCGACCCCGCGCGATCCGCCAGCGGTTCCTGCGCGATCAGCTCCTCAGGTAGCTCGAAATCGAACTGCGTCAGATCCATTCAGCTTCACTGTAGCGGAAAGAGCTCCCCCTGCTCTGGATCCTCCGCCAGTTCCGGCCGATACTCCGCCGGCCGCGACGCCAGCCCGTACCGCTCGCGCACCCGCTGCACCCGCTCGCCCAGATCGCTCTTATACGCCGCCGACACGTAGGCGCTGTCCTGATACGTGGCCCGATACCGGGGCGCCAGTTCCGGGAAGTGTTCCTCCAGAAACGGCAGGAAAATCTTCTGCGCGCTGGGCATGAGAAACAGCGCACCCCCGCCAAACGATTGCGCCCCCGCGTCCTTTGCCGCCTTCCCCAAACGGTCGAGCGATCGCGGACCGTCCGTCAGCCCCGGCAGCACCGGGCTCGGCAGCACACCCACCGCGATCCCCGCCGCGCTCAGCGTCTCCACTGCCTCCAGGCGCAGCGCCGGCCGCGGCGCGCGCGGCTCCAGCAAACGCGCCAGCTTCTCATTCAGCGTGGTGATGGTGAACGACACTTCCAGCACATTCCCGCGAGCAATTTCGCGCAGCAGGTCCAGGTCCCGCGTCACCAAGTCGCTCTTGGTCGTGATCCCCAGTCTTCGCCCGCGCTCCCGCGTCATCACCTCCAGCAGCGAGCGCGTCCGCCCATACCGCCGCTCCGCCGGCTGATACGGATCCGTGGCCGTGCCGAGCGCGATCCGCTCGCCCGGCCGCACCCGCGCCAGTTCGCGCCGCAACAACTGCGCTACACCGGCTTTGGCGTAGATCTTGTCCTCGAAATCCGCGCTGTCCATCTCCATGAATTCATGGGTGTAGCGCGCATAGCAATACTTGCATCCGAATTCGCAGCCGCGGTATGGATTGAGGGTCCACTGGAAAGGCATACCAGGCTTGGTGCGGTTCAAAATGCTCCCCGCTGCGATCTCGAAATACTGCACCTGCCGCTTGGCTTCCAGCAACTCGCTCTGCGAGGCCAGCCGCGCGATCCCAACCAGTGCCATATTTCTATATTCGCCTTTTGTTCGCCTCTTGGCAAGCGGTAATTTGCCCCTTCGTTATGGCTCTCCCATCAGGACCGCTAGTCGCCGCTACGCCAAATTACCCTACTAAACCTCCTCGTGGCAGCCGATATGTTCTGTGAGGAGAGACTGCGCATATGAGTCGCGATCGCTTAGAATCCGAAACCGGGGCCCAATCCATAGCCGCTCGCGCCCAACAGTCCAGCCGTAGCGCTGACTACATGGAGCCCGCGCCGCTCGGCGATATCCTCCACGAACAACTCGCGTATCTCATTGCCCACGGAAGCGGATCGTGCGCGCCCGGCTGTGCCGATTGCACTCGCCTCCAGCAAGTCCAGGGCTGGCTCCTTTTGCCATTCCGCGGCAACCGCCGCGTTCGCGGTTCCCGCCGCGCCGCCTAAACAGATATAGATACGTCGCGAAAAAGGGAACAGACTTCTCTGTCCCAAGGCGCTGCTGTTGCGCCGCCGTGGACAGAGCGGTCTGTCCCCGTTTTTCGCCCCGTCTGCAGTAGTCGCTGTTTCGCTTGTTCCCGTGTCCTCATCCTTTTTCGCCCCGTCTGCAGTAGTCGCTGTTTTTCATCCTCCTCAACGAAATCCAGTTTCGACGCCGCGAAGCGGACGTCGCCACCATTTGACACGTGTTCTCGCAATGTCCTAGACTCGCGGCATCGTGACCCGACGCCTCTTCCTCCTTCTGGCCGCCGCCCTTTGCGCCCAGGCCAAGTCCCCATCGTCCCTGGCCTTCACCGTGTCCATGCCCCAGCCCGCCACCCACACCATTCACGTGGCCTTCCGCTGCGACGGGCTCACCGGCGAGTTTCAGGACTTCAAAATGGCCGCCTGGATGCCCGGGTACTACCGCATCATGGACTACGAAAGGTATGTTTCCAACTTCCATGCCGCCGATGCCACCGGTCACTCACTGCCGTTTGAGAAGGTCACCAAGAACACCTGGCGCGTCGTCACCGCCAACGCTCCTTCCGTCATTCTCAACTATGACGTCGCCGCCGCCGCTACCACCTTTGCCGCCCAGAATTTCCTAGCCGAAACCCGTGCCTTCCTGGCCCCTCCAGGCCTCTTTCTGTACGTTTCCGGACAACTCCAGCACCGTGTCACCGTCGTCATCAAGCTGCCCGCCGGCTGGACCACCATCGCCACCGGCCTCGACCCTGTTCCCGGCCGCCGCAACACCTTCACCGCTCCCAATTTCGACATCCTCCTCGATTGCCCCATTCTCATGGGCAGCCAGGAACTCCTGCGCTTCGACCTGCGCGGCCACGCGCACTCCGTCGCCATCGAAGACGTGCCCGCCAACGTCAGCCGCGACAAAATGCTCGCCGACCTAAAACGCGTGGTCGATGCCGCTACCAAATTGATCGGCGAAATTCCCTATTCGCACTACACCTTCCTCTTGATGGGCCGCGGCAACGGCGGCATCGAGCATCTCAACTCCGCCGCCATCGCGTTCAACGGCAACAGCCTCAGCACCGACGCCGGCTACCGGCGCTGGCTGAGCTACGTCGCCCACGAGTACTTCCACAACTTCAACGTCAAGCGCATCCGCCCCATCGCTCTCGGTCCCTTTGACTATGACACCGAGAATCTCACCAACATGCTCTGGGTTTCCGAGGGCCTTTCCGTTTACTACCAGGACCTGGTCACCGTCCGCGCCGGCCTCGTCACCCCCGATCAGTACCTCGACACCATGAAGTCCGCTATCGCCAGTTTCCAGAATGCGTCCGGACACCGCTACCAATCAGCCACCGAATCCAGCTGGAATACCTGGGGCACTTCCGGTGTCGGCAACGACCGCAACACCACCATCTCTTACTACAACAACGGCGGCATGCTCGGCGCCATGCTCGATCTCGCCATCCGCCATCAATCGCAGAATCGCTGGTCGCTCGACGACGTCATGCGCGCCCTCTACCGCACCTACTATAAGCAGAAGAAGCGCGGCTTCACCGACGCCGAATTCCGCCAGGCCTGCGAATCCGCCGCCGGCGCGCCGCTCGACGAGATCTTCCAGTACGCCTCCACCTCGCGGGAAATGGACTACGCCAGGTACTTCGCTTACGCCGGTCTCGACGTCACCTGTACATCGGAAGATGCACCCGGCGGCTACATAGGCGTCAACACGTCCACGCGCGACGGCAAGCTGGCCATCACCGACGTCATTCCCGCTTCGCCCGGCGCGCAAGCCGGCATCACCACCGCCGACCAGATCCTCGAAGTCGATGGCGCGAAAGCCACGGCGAAGGCCCTCAACGATGCGCTCGTGCCCGGCGCCGCCGTCAAGTTGAAGCTGGCCCGCGGCATGGTGGAAGTCCCCGTCGCCAAGAATAGCAAGCGCACCTACACGATCCAGCGCAGCGCCAATCCCACTCCGTTACAATCCGCGATCCTCAAGGACTGGCTCCGCACCGCGCAGTAACCGAATCGAAGCCCGCTGTCTGAAACCCGATTTCACACCGCCGCATCTACTTCACTGCATGCGGATTTTGCTGGGACCGTCTCTCGCCGTGGTGTGCACCGCGCTAGCTGTGGTGTGTGCGGCTCAGGCCCAGACCCAGACGCTGGAAATCCCGCCCGTCAAAACCTCGCTCACCATCGAGACGCAGCCCGTCGAGATCACCGCCTGGGGCGGCATCGCGTCCACCGCCGCGGGACAGTTCCGCTTGTCCATGACCGTGGACCTGAATCAGTTTCAGGAGTATCTCACTCCCATCCTGGCCGCGCAACTCAACCGCTCCGAACGCTGCGGCGAACGGCTCTCAGTCGATCGCGCCGTACTAGCCCCCGCCGCGCCGTCAGCTTTGCTCACAGCCTATGTGCATTACGAGCGCTTTGCCTGCGCCAAAGCGTTTGGCAAGGAAGTAGTGAAACGCCTCGCCGGCGGCAATGCCGTAGTGGAAGTGAACCTGGCCCCTTCGGTAGCCGACAATCGCATTCAGCTCGCTGCCGACGTCCGCAAGATCGATGCCGATGGCTCGCTCGGCGAACTCCTCCGCTCCGGTTCTTTCGGCGATTCCCTCCGCGAGAAAATCGCCGCCAGTATCCAGTCTTCCATTCGGAAGTCGGCCAATCTGCAGTCCGCCCTCCCCGCGTCCATGGAAGACCTGGCCGCGCTCCAATCCGTGCAATTCGCCGACGGCGGAGCCGGCCGTCTCTGGCTGACCATCGCCGCCGCCGTCCATCTCACTGCCGATCAGTTCCGCGACGCCGCCCGCACCCTCCATCACTAGACTCGCGTGGGGGCACGCGTCCCCGGTCCCTATTCTTTCGGACCGATCCCCAGCGTCTTCATCTTGCGGTACAGGTTGCTCCGCTCCAGACCCAGCAGTTCCGCGGTGCGCGTGACGTTGCCGTTGGTCTCTTCCAGTTTCTTGAGAATGTATTCCCGCTCGGCGGCTTCGCGGACTTCCTGCAGGCTGCCGAAACGGTCGAGCGGCCGATCATGCTGGCGGCGCGCAGTGTGCAGCGGAATATGGCGGGCGTCCACCCGCACCTGCGGATTGAGAATCACGATGCGTTCAATAAGGTTCTTTAATTCCCGCACGTTGCCCGGCCAATGGAATTCCTGCAGCGCCTGGTAGGCTTCGGGCGTCAGCTCCTTGGGCTTGCGGCCGTAGGCGGTGGTGAACTCCTTCAGGAAATGGTCGGCCAGCAGGGGGATGTCTTCCAGCCGCTCGCGCAGCGGCGGAACCACGAAGGGGATTACGTTCAGGCGGTAGAACAGATCCTCGCGGAAATTGCCGTGCTCGATCTCCTCGTCCAGATTCTTATTGGTGGAGGCCACTACGCGCACGTCCACCTGTAAGGACTCGGATGCGCCCACCGGCTCGAAGCGCTGTTCTTCGATGGCGCGCAGCACCTTGGCCTGCGTGCGCAGGCTCATGTCGCCCACTTCGTCCAAAAAGATCGTGCCGCCATCGGCCTTCTGGAAGCGGCCGGTCTTTTCGTCGGGAGCGGCGGCGAAGCTGCCCTTGCGGTGTCCGAAGAGCTCGCTTTCGATCAGTTCTTCGGGAATGGCGGCGCAGTTGACTTCCACGAACGGCTGGCCGGCGCGCGGGCTCATGGCGTGCAGCGCGTGCGCCACCAGCTCTTTGCCCACTCCGCTCTCGCCGAAGATCAGGACGCGGCCGTTGGTGCCGGCCATCAGAGAGAGCTGCTGGCGCAGGGCCTTCATGGGCGCGCTTTCGCCGATAATGCGGTAACGTGAGCTGGGATCGCCGCGCAGTTGGCTGTTCTCCAGTGTGAGGCTGCGATGCTCCAGCGCGTTCTTGGCCACCACCAACACCTTGTCGACGGACAGCGGCTTCTCCAGGAAGTCGAAGGCCCCCAGCTTGGTAGCCTTGACGGCCGCTTCGATACTGCCGTGGCCGGAGATCACCACCACTACGGGACGCTCCGCGGGGGGAATCTCCTGGATATGGCCGAGCACCTCCATGCCGTCCAGACCGGGCAGCCAGATGTCCAGCAGCACCAGTTCGAAGCCGCCGCCGGGAAGCAGCGCCAGGCAGGCTTCCCCGCTTTCGGCGGCGTCCACCGAATACCCTTCGTCCTCCAGCACGCCGCTCAGCGACTGGCGGATTCCGGGCTCGTCATCCACTACCAGAATGCGCCGCGGCTTCATAATTTGGCCGCCGCCGGATGGGGCGCGCTCTCCGCATCGGCCTCCATCGGCACGGGGATTTCCACCGTGAACCGGGCTCCCGCGGGACGATTGTCCTCCACGCGAATCTGGCCATTATGTTCGGCGACAATATGGCTGACGATGGCAAGTCCCAGGCCGGTACCGCGGTTTTTGGTCGAAAAATAAGGCAGAAAGAGTTTCTCCTTGTCGTCGGAACTTACGCCGCAACCGGAATCGGCGATCACCAGTTCCACCGTCTCGGCGGAGCCGGGTTGGGTGGCGATGTACAGGCTCTTCACCAGGGCGTCCTGCATGGCTTCGGCGGCGTTGTCCACCAGGTTGATCACCACCCGCTGAAACTGTTCGGGGTCGAGGTTCACCGGCGGCAGGTTGGGAGCAAAACTGGTGCGTATGGAAATGCCTTCCAGGCGTCCGTGAAACACCAGCAGGGCCTCTTCCACCACCTGGTTGAGATCGCAGCGCACGGGGTGCGCCGCGGGGAAGCGGGCGAACTGCGAGAACTCGTCCACCAGCATCTTCACCGATTCCACGGATTTCGAAATGGTGTCGGAACATTCGCGCAGAATGCGCGCGGCGGGGGGAGGCAGATCCAGCCGGTCGACCTGGCGCGCGATGCGCTCGGCGGAGAGTCCGATGGGCGTGAGTGGATTCTTGATCTCGTGGGCCACGCGGCGGGCAACTTCGTGCCAGGCCGCCGCTTTCTGCGCGCGCAGCAGGTCGCTGGTATCTTCCAGGACGATGACGAATCCGCTGGTGAGCTTCTCTTCCAGCGCGGAGACGGTGACGGCGACGTGCAACTTGCGGTCCTCCGTGTGCAGTTCGAACTGGCGGCTGGCCACGCCGGTGCGCCGTGCGCGCTTCATCAGGTACTTGATTTCCGCGGTGTCGTCGCGCGAGAAGAGGTCTTCCAGGCGGCAGGCGCGATCCACCTGTTCAGCCGTGAAAATCTTCAGCAGTGAGCGGTTGACCCGCTTGATGGAACCGTCCGAAGAGATGGAGATGACGCCCGTTGGGATGCTTTCGAGGATGGCTTCGGTGAAGCGGCGCCGGCGGTCGAGTTCGCGCTCGTTGGCTTCCATTTCCTGGGTCATCTGGTTGAAGCCGCGTACCAGCAGGGCCAGTTCGTCGGCGGCCTGCACCTCTACGCGATACTTCAGGTTTCCCTTGCGCACTTCACGCGCGGCTTCGAGGAGGGCGGTGATGGGTACGCTGATCTGCTTGGCCAGGAAGAGCGCGATCCAGGTGGCCACGAAGATCACGAACAGCGTGATCAGGACCATCAGCAGCACTCCTTGTTGACGGATTTCCTTGCTGTGCGCGCTCAGTTTGCTGGAGCTCCGGATCAGATCGTCGATCTGCCTGATGTTGGCGGCAGCGTCCACCGGCATGCTGGCCACCACCACCGCTAAGCCGGCGATTCCCGAGGAACCGGGCACGGGAGCCTTCGATTCCACGCGGATGGTGGAAGCGGGTTTCGTGCGGCTCTTCCAGGAATCCAGCGGCGCACCACCCGAGGGAGGGTAGATGGCCACCGAATCCAGCCCCTGCTCTTTGGCGAAGCGCTCCAGAAAGCCGGGCGTCCGTTGGCCGTTCTCCACCAGACTCCGGGTCTCCGCCTGCAGCGCCAGCAGCGCCGCCTGGGCATCGGTTTCGTCGCGCATCTCCTTCTGATAGGAGGTGGCCAATTCGGCGAACAGGCCGCGCTTCAACTCGTCGGGCTGGTTGAACCAGCGATTCACATTAAAATTGAAAACCTCATAGCTGAAGAACACCAGAAAGAACACCGGGACGACGCTCAGGGTGAGCGCTCCGATGACCAGTTTGGTGCGGATGCGGGAACCTTCTTTATTCCCCTGGCGGGCAAGGTACAGCTTGATCCCCTCGCGCGCCAGATTGAAGGCCAGCACCACAATCAGGATGAAGATCAGCACCAGCATGGCCCAGTAGTTGAGCGCTTGCTGGGCGCCTTCCGGACTGAATTGTCCCAGGTGGAAGGACCCCTGCCACACCACCAGCAGCACGGACACCACCAGCAGGACGATCGCCAGGCCGTACAGAACGCGCTTTCTCATGGTGCGGGCCTTTACTTCTTGATTATACGTGGCTTGCGGCGGCGCTTCCGGGGCTAAACCTTTGCCGGAATCGTCCGATATATGACTTGAAAGCACACACGCGGGAGGCGCCATGGATTGCAAGGGACGAACCATTTACCGATTCGCGAGATTCACCGTTCTCGCCGTTATTTTGGTGGCCGGTTTGGGGATTTGCCAGGACACAACCAAGAAGGTCAGCAAGGCCGAGGCACTGCAGGCAGCCACGTTCAAGGCGCAGCCGGATTATCCGGCAATCGCCAGGCAGCTCAGGGTGGAAGGCGTGGCGGAGTTAGAGGCGGTCGTCGGGGAGAACGGCAAAGTGGAAAAGGTCAATATCGTCAGCGGCAATCCCATGCTGACGCGACCCGCCGTGGATGCCTTACGGCGGTGGACCTTCACACCGTTCAGCGAGGACGGCAAGGCGGTGAAGGCGTTGGCGCCCGTCAGCTTCACGTTCAAATTGTAATCGGGCTAGGGGACAGACATGAGTTTGACAAAGAAACTGGTGGGAGCGTTCGGGCTGATGCTGGCGCTGGTGCTGATGCTGAGCGCCGGAGCGTTATTGGTGACGCGGAGTCTGAACCGCGATCTGGATCGCGCCGCGAAGGTGACGGCGCGCAAACAGTACCTGGCCGGCGATGTCGCGGCTTCCACGGCAACGTTGACCAATCTGGAACGGGGCACGGTCATGGCGGCCATGCTCGGCGACGCGGAGCATGCCGGCGGTTACGAACGGGCATTTCGGGAACGCGCCCAGCGGCTGCAGAAGGCTTTGGAGGACTTGCGCGGGTTGTCCGATACGGCGGAAACCAGCGGCTTGGTGCAGACCCTGACGCAGCAGGCTGAGGTGGTGAATCAGGCGCATGCGGAATTGAGCCAGGCGATGAGCCGCCAGCAGATGGATGCGGCCATGAGCATCTTTGCCGACAAAGTGTTGCCGCGGTTGGAGGAAATCGGTGGCCGCGCGTCCGATCTGGTGGAGCACGAGAATCGCGACTTGGCCGCCGCGGCCGAAGAGTCAGCCAGCACGGCGTCGCGCGGCCGGGCTATCACCCTGGGACTGGGAATCTTAGGGCTGGCGGTGGGCGCGATGTTGCTTACGATCGTGCGGAAGGCCAATGTTTCGCTGCGCAGCCTGGCACAGCGCGTCGCGGAAAGCGCCGAAGAAGTGGCCGGCGCGGCGTCCCATTTGTCCGAGGTCAGCCATTCGCTGGCGGATGGGACCAATCACCAGGCGGCTTCGCTCGAAGAGACCTCCGCCTCCACCGAAGAGATCAGTTCCATCACCCGCAAGAATGCCGACCATGCCTTACAGGTGGCCTCGCTGGTGAAGGAGTCGGACCAGGGAGCGGCGCAGGTGAACCAGACGCTGGACGGAATGGTGGACAAGATGAAGGAAATCGACGCGTCCAGCAATAAGATCGCGCGCATCATTAAGGTAATCGACGAGATTGCCTTTCAGACCAACATTCTGGCGCTCAATGCGGCCGTGGAAGCGGCACGCGCCGGGGAAGCCGGTCTGGGCTTCGCGGTAGTGGCCGATGAAGTTCGCAACCTGGCGCAGCGGTGCGCACAGGCGGCCAAGGATACGGCCGTGCTGATCGAGGAATCGATCGCCACCTCGCGCCACGGCAACGCCCAGCTCGATCAGGTAGCCGGCGCGGTGCGGTCCATGACCGAGAACTCCACGCGCGTCAAAGCGCTGGTCGACGAGGTCAATCTAGGCAGCCAGGAGCAGTCCCGCGGCATGGAACAAATCTCCCACGCGGTGGTCCAGATGGAGCAGGTAACCCAGAACAGCGCCGTTGCCGCCAAAGATGGCGCCCTTGCCGGGACCCAGTTGAGCGGCTACGCCACCACCCTGCGCGAACTGGTCCACGAGATGCGGGAAATGGTTGGACAGAGTTGACTGGAAACAGTTGACAGTTTTCGCCTGCGAACTTGCCACTGGTCTCGTGACGCACAGCAATCCCGACTGCTGCGCAAGACCGCGAGCGGGCTTACTGTGAACTGTCAACTGTTTACTGTCAACTCAGTAGAACAGATACTTCTGCCACTGCGCTTCGCCCTTGCCCAGAATGCGCATCAGATGACGGCTGGTGTGCAGGCTGAATGGACGAGGCTGTCGAGCCAGCTTCATCCCGGCCTCTTCCGGTGTCCGGCTGCCTTTGCGATTGTTGCAGGGATGGCAACAGGCTACCAGATTCTCCCACGCGGTCTCTCCCGCGCGCGAACGCGGAATCACATGGTCCAGCGTCAGCTCCCCCGAAGGCATGGTGCGATGACAATATTGGCACGTGTACCGGTCCCGCATCAAGATGTTCTTCCGCGAGAGCGCCCGCGTCTGATGCGGAATCCGCCGGTATTCCAGTAGCCGGATGACGGAAGGCAGCCGGACGGCGTTGCGCGCCGAATGAATGGCGTTCAGCGATTCCTCCTCCGCCGAAGCCACTCCCTTCAATACCAGCACCAACGCGCGGCGGGCTGCGCATATATTGATCGGCTCGAAGCTGGCGTTCAGCACCAGCACCGGCCGCTGCAGTCGATCACCCGTCATTCAGGAACGTCCTCCTAATTGGGAATCGGGAGCCGTAACACGCGCTCCGTTCATTCTACGGTCGACTCGGGCAACTGTCAGCAGAGCCACGCGCGCGGCGCCCGCCCGCGTTAGAGCATTGGCGCAGGCCGCGGCCGTGGCTCCAGTCGTCAGAACATCGTCAATCAGCAGAATCCGGCGCCCGGCCAGTTTGCCCGCAAAGTTTCCGGCGCGCCGCACTCGAAAGGCCGCGGCCACATTCTGGCGGCGCGAGGAATTGCTCAAACCGGCTTGCACCGCGGTGGAACGCGTGCGGCGCAGCGCCTGGATCATCGGAATCCCCGACCGGCGCGACAGTGCGCGCGCCAGCAGGGCGGACTGATTGAAACCGCGCGACCACTGGCGCCGCCAGTGCAGCGGCACCGGCACCACCACGTCGAAACGCTCGTCGCGCGGCAGCACGCGCGCCAGCAGGTCGGCCAAAGGACGCGCCAGCGTCTTGATGCAGCCGTACTTATAGAGGTGGATCAACTGCCGCAGCAAGCCCTCGTAGGAGCCGAAACAATAAGCCGCATCGAAGCCGCGCAGTCCGCTGCGGCACAGTGCGCAGCGGCCTTCCGCATCCAGCGGAAATGGATTGAGAAACGGAGTGCGGCATTGGACGCAGAAATAACCGGCGTCGAGCGGCTGGGGCTGCGCCAGACAGACGGCGCATACCGGAATGCGGCTGATTTGGTGGAGTGGGCGGCCGCAAACGCGGCAATCATCGGGGAAAACCAGGGAAAAAAAGGCGCAAGAAGTGGTACGGACTACTGAAGGACCGATTTTCGCGATTGCGGCTCGGCTGCTACTCGAGAAGATCCACCTCCGCTGAATTTTCATTGTAGCGGAAAACCGCCTGGGACGCTCGGCTGTAACCGCTGTACAATACCGGGCAGAGCCTCCCAATGAGCGCGCGGCGAGTTTACATGTTGATACTGCTGCTGGCGTCCCTGCTGGCTATCGTGACGCTCCACGGCCAGCAGGTCGAGATCACGCCGCGTCCCAAAGCGCCTTCCAAGAAGAGCGAGACGCACCCGTCACCGAATCTGCGTGTCGATACCAATCTCGTCCTGATCCCGGTGTCGGTTTCCGACCCCTTGAATCGCCCTGTGACCGGTCTGGAACGGGAGAACTTCCGCCTGTACGAAGACAAGAAAGAGCAGAAAATCACCGCCTTTAGCATGGAAGACGAACCGGTGGCGGTGGGACTGGTCTTCGATACCAGCGGCAGCATGGGCGACAAATTGGGCCGCTCGCGCATGGCGGCGCGCACCTTTTTCCGCACCTCCAATCCCGAGGACGAGTTCTTCCTGGTGGAGTTCGACAGCTCTCCGCGCCTGGAAGTTCCGCTCACCAGCAATACCGGCACCATCGAGAACCAGTTGGTGTTTACCAAGTCCAAAGGATCCACCGCGCTGCTGGACGGCTTGATGCTGGCGCTGCATGAGATTCGCAAGTCCAAGAAGAACAAGAAGGCCCTACTGGTGATTTCCGATGGCGGCGACAACAACAGCCGCTATACCGAAACCGAGATCAAGGGCGTGTTGTCGGAGAGCGATTGCCTGGTGTACGCAATCGGCGTCTTCGAAGCCAATCTGTCGGGCCGGACGCCGGAGGAAATCGGCGGCTCGGGTTTGCTCGGCAAGATCGCGGAAGAGACCGGCGGCCGGCTGTATCCCGCCAACCCGCAGGAACTGCCCGACATCGCACAGAAAATCGGCGTCGATCTGCGCAATCGGTACGTGCTCGGTTACTCGCCCGCGAATCAGGAACGCGATGGACGGTATCGACGAGTACAAGTTGTCTTAGTACCGCCGCGAGGCCTTCCGCCGCTGCGCGCGCACTGGCGCGTGGGGTACTATGCGCCGGTGGAATGAACCGTACTCGGCCTGTTACTAAAGCCGGGTCAGAATCAGATCGATCCCTGGAAAATCGGAGTACAATACGTTGCTAAAGGGACCTTGAGCTGATGCGCGTACGCCGGATTTCGGGATGGATCGCCGGTCTTGGATTTCTGCTTCCTCTGGCCCTCTGGGCACAGCAAATCGCCATTTCCCCTCGGCTTCCGTCCAAGGCCCCGCTCGACGCCAAACTGCCCACCGCCAACCTGCGCATCGATTCCAACCTCGTGCTGGTGCCGGTTTCCGTGTGCGACTCCATGAACCGGCCCGTGACTGGTCTGGAGCGCGAGCACTTCAAGGTCTTCGACGATAAAGTGGAGCAGACGGTCACTCACTTCGCCATGGAAGACGAGCCGCTGGCGGTGGGACTGGTGTTCGATACCAGCGGCAGCATGGGCAACAAGCTGCGCCGGTCGCGCATGGCGGCGTCCATGTTCTTCAAGACCGCCAATCCCGAGGATGAGTTCTTCCTGGTGGAGTTTAACGATCAGCCGAAGTTGGTCGTACCGCTAACCCAGGACTACGAAGAGATTCAGAATCAGCTGGCCTTCGCCCCGTCGAAGGGCCGCACCGCCCTGCTCGACGCCATTTTCCTGGCGCTGCACGAGATGAAGAGGTCCACCAAGAACCGCAAAGCGCTGCTGATCATCTCCGATGGCGGCGACAACTCCAGCCGCTACACCGAGGCCGAGGTCCGCAGCCTGGTGCGGGAAAGCGACGTGCTGATTTACGCGCTGGGCATCTATGAGCCGTACGCTGCGCGCGGCCGGTCGCCGGAGGAACTCGCCGGACCCGGGTTGCTGGGCGATATCGCCGAGCAGACCGGCGGACGCCACCTGCCGGTGGAAGATTTGAGCGAACTCCCGGATATCGCGGCCAAAATCGGCATCGAACTGCGCAACCGCTACGTTCTGGGATATGCGCCGGCCAACCAACCCCGCGATGGCCGCTATCACCACGTGCAGGTCAAGCTGATTCCGCCGCACGGCCTGCCCTCGATGAAGGCGTTCTGGCGCCTCGGCTACTTCGCGCCCGCACAATAAGCCTCGGACGCAGCCGGAAATCCTGCCTACGCGCCGGCGCGGAAAACGGCCGAAGACGTGCCGATCCCCAGGGCTTTCAGCACCAGATTCGTGCTGTGCGTCAGCGGCTCTTCGCCGGACACCACCAGGTCGGCGTACTTCTCGGTGGGGTAGACGAACCACTCGGCGCTGGGACGCACGGTGCGTTCGTACTGCTCGCGCACCGATCGCGGAGTGCGGCCGCGCTCCGCGACATCCCGCCTGAGACGGCGATCGAAACAGACGTCGGCATCGGTCTGGATGTACACTTTAGTGTCCAGGCGGGCGCGCAGCTCGGGCCAGTAGAGCACGAACAGGCCCTCCACGATCACGAATTCGCTGGGCTCCACGAGCCGCGTTTCCGAACTGCGGCAATAGCCCGCGAACGAATACACCGGCTCCTGGAACGGGCGTCCGGCCGCGATATCCACCAGGTGCTCGTGCAGCAACTCCCAATCGAGCGCATCGGGGTGGTCGAAATTGGCCTTCTTGCGTTCTTCTAGGGGGATCTCCTCCATGCCGCGATAATAGGAATCGAGAGAGATCAGGGACGTTCCAGGAAGACGCTGGATGAGTTGACGCGCCAATTCGGTTTTTCCGGAGCTCGACGGACCGGCAATTCCGAGGATGTGAGGTTTCATGCAGTCGACGGGGGAGTCATTTGAGTTTCGCACAAAATCCGGTGACATGAAATAGAATTGGTAGAAGTGCGGAACCCGGGCGGAACCACCCACCCAAGACCTTCCTACTACCCCCGCATGAGTGGGGATACGGCTCGGAGGGGCGCAGGCTATACTGGAATTTCGGATGCGGAGTTACCGGATCTTAAATGGCTGAAATGAGCGTCATCTGGTTGCGTGTGGCGGCGGCGCTGTACTCGCTGGGCCTGCTGCACGCCATCCTCACGCTGATCCGCCGCCGCGAACACCTCTTTCAGGTCGCCCTCGGCGCTTTCGGACTCGGCACAGTCTTCCACCTGGTTTCCATAGTGGAAGAGGGGATCTCCAGTAACCGCTGTCCCATCAATAATTTCTACGAGATGCTGTCGATGTGCGCGTTCCTCCTGGCGCTGGTCTACCTGGGGGCGCACTTCCGCTACCGGCTGGAAAGCCTGAGCGTCTTCATCTTCCCGCTGGTGTTCGTCATGGCCATGGTGGCCACCATGGGAAACCCCGTCAGCACGTGGTCGAGCCAGGTGGTACGCCGCACCTGGCTGACGGCGCACATCATCCTCATCCTTCTGGGATACGCGGCATTACTGCTGACTGCCGGGGCTTCGGTGCTGTACCTGTTTCAGGAGCGCGAGCTGAAGTCGAAAAAACCGAGCAAGTTTTACTACCGGCTGCCCGCGCTGGGAACCCTGGACGACCTGATTTCCAAATCCATGGCCGTCGGTTTTGTGCTCATGACGTTGGCGGTCATCGCGGCCAGCACGTGGGCCTTCATCGAGCATGGCACCAGGTGGATCACGCAGCCCAGCATCGCGATCTCGTTCTTTACCTGGGGCACCTACATGGCCCTGGTGTTCCTGCGCAATACCGCCGGATGGCGCGGCCGCAAAGCCGCCATCATGACGGTTACGGTGCTCGGTCTTTCGGCGCTCACATGGGCGGCGCATGTCCGGCTGGGAGCGTTTGTGAAGCCATGAAGCTTCTCGTCACAGGAGTGAGTCACAAGACGGCCCCCGTTGAGGTGCGCGAGTCTTTGGCGTTTCGCGAGGAGACGCTCCCCGGCGCACTGGCCGACCTGAAGTCGCGTCCGGGCGTCACCGAAGCCATGATCCTCTCCACCTGCAATCGCGTGGAAATCACCATCACCACCGACGACGCCGTGGAACCGCAGGCGATTGTGGATTCCTTCCTGACGGAGCGGAAGCACGCCGACCCCCACGCTATCGCGCCTCACCTGTACCATGCCGAGGGCCGCGACGCCATCCATCATCTCTTCCGCGTGGCCGCCAGCCTGGATTCCATGGTGGTGGGCGAACCGCAGATTCTGGGTCAGCTCAAGGCCGCCTACGGCGCAGCCAAGACCGCCGGGACGGTGTGCGGCTGGCTGGATTCGCTGCTCACGCGGACCTTTAGCGTGGCCAAGCGCGTCCGCTCGGAGACCGGCATCGGACAGATGGCGGTCTCGGTGAGTTATGCCGCCGTGGAACTGGCGCGCAAGATCTTCGGATCGCTCGCGGGCCGCACCATCATGATTGTCGGCGCTGGCAAGATGTCTGAGCTGGCGGCGCGCCACCTGCGCCGCTCCGGCGCGTCGCACGTCTTCGTCACCAACCGCACCCACGAGCGCGCCGTGGAGATGGCCGCGCTGTTTCAGGGCACGCCGGTCGAGTACACCCGCTTCGTCAGCATGCTTCCCGAAGTGGATATCGTGATCACCTCCTCGGGCGCGCCGCATTACGTGCTCCACAAGGAAGAAATGCAGCGCGTCATCGCGGCGCGCCGCAACAAACCGATGTTCGTCATTGACATTGCCGTTCCGCGCAACGTCGAGCCCACCGTCAACCAGATCGACAACGTCTTCCTCTACGATATCGACGACCTGCAGGAAGTGGTGAACGCCAACCTCCGCGAGCGCATGAAGGAAGCCGAACACGCCGAACACCTGGTGGCCGAGGAAGTGGACCGCATGATGGCGCGGCTCAAAGTGGCTGAGGTAACACCCCTCATCGTCGGCCTGCAGGAGCAACTGGAGCTGATCCGCGCGGGCGAAATCGACCGCGTCCGCCGCAAATACGGGCCGTTCACGCCGCAGCAGGAAGAAGCCTTCGAAGCCGTCACGCGGGGCATCATCAACAAGATTGCCCACGGACCCATTTCCGAAATCCGCAGCCACGCCGGACAGCCCGAAGGGGCGCAAGTTATCGCCGTTATCCGCAAAGCCTTTCACGTCCAGGACTGATTCATGTACAGGACCGCTTCATGCTCGTAATCGCATCCCGTGGTTCGCAACTGGCTCTCTGGCAGGCCCGCCACATCGCCGCGCGCCTGGCGGAACTGGGCCACGAATGCCGCATCGAAATCATCAAGACCACCGGCGATAAGATCACCGATGTTCCGCTGGCCAAGGTGGGCTCCAAAGGCCTGTTCACGAAAGAGATCGAGGAAGCCCTGCTGGACGGGCGCGCCGACCTGGCGGTCCACAGCCTGAAAGATCTTCCCACCGAGCTTCCGGAAGGCCTGGTGCTGGCTGCTGTACCCGAGCGCGAGGACCCGCGCGACGCCGTCGTGGGACAGAAGATTGCCGATCTGCCGCAAGGCGCCCAGGTCGGCACCAGTTCCCTGCGTCGCTCGGCGCAGCTTCGCCGTTTGCGTCCCGACCTGCAGATTGAATCGGTGCGCGGCAATCTGGACACGCGCCTGCGCAAGCTGGACGAAGGCCAATACCAGGCCATTTTGCTGGCCGCCGCCGGCTTGAAGCGCTTGGGCTGGGGCGACCGCATCGCTGAAATTCTGCAGCCCGACGCCATGTGTCCCGCCGTGGGACAAGGCGCGCTGGCCATCGAAACCCGCGCTGCCGGCGCCGGACGGGAAGGGGTCGGCGGCTTGGACCATGCCTCCACTCATCGAGCCGTGGATGCCGAGCGCGGCGTTCTAGCCGCATTGGGCGGCGGGTGCCAGGTGCCCATCGGCGCGCACGCAGTCGTCGACGGCGACCGCTTGCATCTGCTGGCCGTAGTCGCGTCGCCTTCGGGCGATGCGCTGATTCGTCTGGAAACCGAAGGCGCCGCAGTCGACGCCGCGAGCCTGGGCCGCGATTTGGGCGCGCAGTTGCTGGCGCAAGGCGCGCGCGCGATCCTCGATTCCGTCTACAGCGGCGCGTGACCGGCGCTTGCACTGCAGCGTCTTATGGATTGCAGCCTGGCCCGGGTCTTTCCCGCCCTGGAACCGTGACCGCAGGGAGCGGCCCGACGAAGCGTGACACCCCCATGCGTAGGAAGAATCGAGGACCAGGGGTCGCCTCATCTGTCCCCGGGGCCGAAGCGCCCCAGCAGTCAGGCGAGATTACCTGCCTCACCATGTACTAAGCTGGCCTATGAAGCTGATTTCTTATGAATAAGGTCTATCTGGTGGGCGCCGGCCCGGGCGATCCCGATCTCCTCACCATCAAGGGCCGCCGCGTGCTGGAATCCGCCGATGCCGTGCTCTTCGACCACCTGGCGCCCACCGCGCTCCTCGACCTGGCGCCGCCGCACGCCGAGCGGATCTACGTCGGCAAGAAGAAATCCGAGCACGTCTTTTCGCAGGACGAAATCTGCGCCATGCTCATCGTTCGCGCGCGCCGCGGCTTGAAGGTAGTCCGCCTCAAGGGCGGCGATCCCTTTCTGTTCGGACGCGGCGGCGAGGAGGCCGAAGCGCTGGCCGACGCCGGCGTGCCGTTCGAAATCGTCCCTGGCGTCACCACGCCGCTGGGCATCGCCGCCTACACCGGCGTCCCGTTAACGCACCGCGAGCACACCTCCGCCGTCACCTTCGTGACCGGCCACGCCGTCAAAGCCATAGACTGGGACCGCGTCGGCATGGCCGAAACGCTGGTGATCTTCATGGGCCTCACCACCTTCAGCGAGATCGCCTCCGAATTGATGGCGCGAGGCCGCGATCGCAATACCCCCGCCATGGCGGTTCGCTGGGCCACCCGCTACGACCAGGAAACCCTGGTGGGCACGCTGGCCACGCTGCCAATGATGATCGAGTGCGAAGGCATGAAGCCGCCCGCCACCATCATTGTAGGCGAGGTGATCCGGCTACGCGAAAAACTGAACTGGTACGAGCGGCTGCCGCTGTTCGGCAAGCGCATCGTGGTGACGCGCGCCAAGGGACAGGCTGACGCGCTTTCGTCGCGGCTGGTGGCGCTGGGCGCCGGCGTGGTGGAAATGCCCACCATCCAGATCGAGCCCGCCGCCGACTACGGCCCGCTGGACAATGCGATCTCGCAGCTCATCGCCTACGACTGGCTGATCTTCACCAGCGCTAACGGCGTGCGCTTTTTCGTCGACCGCCTGGACCGCTCGCTGATCGATTTCCGATCCTTCCGCGGCCGCATCTGCGCCATCGGTCCCGCCACCGCCGCCGCCGTCGAGGCCCTGCACCTGAAAGTCGACCTGATGGCCAAGGAGTACCTTGCCGAAGGCCTGGTGAAGGCCTTCAAGCTGCACGAACTGGAAGCCACGCGGATCCTGCTGCCACGCGCCGCCGTGGCCCGTGACCTGGTTCCCGTGGAACTCGGCCAGCGCGGCGCCAAGGTCGACGTGGTGGAGGCTTACCGCACGGTGCTGCCGGACAACGCCGCGGAGCAGGCCCGCGAGATCTTCGGCGAGGCCCGCAAACCCGACTGGATCACCTTCACCAGTTCCTCCACCGTGCAGAACTTCGTGTCGGTAGCCGGAGCGGACGCGCTGGCCGGTGTCCGCGTGGCGTCCATCGGGCCCATCACCACGCGCACCGCGCGCTCCCTGGGCATCGAAGTCACCGTCGAGGCACGCAAGTTCACCATCGACGGGTTGGTGGACGCCATCCTGGGATAGTACTCAGACCGAGGCCGCGGCCGCGACCGGATCTCTTGTGGGGCAGGCAATCGTGCCTCCAGCCGCATTTGAGGCAGGGCATCGCGTCGAGTCGCGGTCCGCGGGAATCTGAAACTGGGCGCGCCCGCGGCGCCCTGGAACGGCGAGCATGAGCGAGCGGCCGGGACGGCAGGTGATTTGTCCGGCGTGCGCGGATCGGGGTCTTGGGGAATGTGTCTCCTCGCTCGGGCCGCTCGCTTCACGCTCGCGGTTCGAGGGCGTGCCGCCGGCAAGCAGTTTTTGGAGAGGCGGCATTTAGCCGCCGTTCACTCCAAACCCAACGCGCGGGCCGGATTCGTCTTCGTCATGCCGTCCAACTCGTCCTTCGTGAAGCCTTCGGCGCCCAATTGCGCGATGAAAGCGGCCAGACCGTCGGGATGCAACGGATTGCCCACCTGTCCCAGATCGCTCGCCAGAATGCACGATTGCGGGCCGACCTCGCGGATGGCCCGCGCGTAGCCGCCGATCGTCGACGAGGGCGCGCGCCCCACCAGGCCGTTGTAGACGAATTCGATGTAGGCGCCCGCCGCCGCCGCTTCGCGCATCTGCGCCACCGTCATCCCTACCGGCGGCAGCATGGCGTGCGTCACTACGATATGCTGCACGCCCTGGCGATGCGCCTCGTGGACAATCAGCAATCCCTCTGCCGCCGATGAGTGGCCGGTTTCCAGCGTGAGCTGGTGTTTGGCGCAGATCGCGATTACCTGTTGCACCGCCGGCAGCAGTTGGCCGTCCTTCGACACCGAAACGAACGGCCGGTTCTCCTTCGAATAGCGCACCTGGTTTTCGGAATCGAAGGTGGGCATCCAGACCACCCGGCCCCAGCCGCCTTTCATCAGCACCATGCGCTCCACGGCCGCCGGATTGATGCCGCCGACCGTCAGGTTGAGGTCGATGCCGCCGAAAATCTCGATGCCGGGGACCTCCTTGCGCACCAGCCACGCCAGCGAGGCGGTCGCTTCATAATGATTCTTCAGCACCAGCCCGCGCATGCCGCGCGACTTGGCGAGGCGCGCCAGATCGATGGCGTCGATGGAGCGAGGCTGGCTGTCGGGATCGGCATGCACATGGATATCGATCACGCCGTCGAGGCGCGCCTGGGCGTGGAGCGGCGCCGCCAGCAGCACGATAGCGGCGAGGGTCGCGAGTGGGGAAGTCATGTTCCACATGGTACGCCCGGCGGCTCGTGAGACACTAGGGCACAAGGAGCGACCCTTCATGAGAAGCCTCATCACCCAATCGATCGTTCTGCCGGCGCCCTCCGATGAGCTGTTTGCGACCTATCTCGACCCGCGGTTGCACGCGGCGGTGACTGGCGCGCCCGTGACCATGAGCGCCCAATCGGGCTCGCCGTTTCTGGCTTTCGATGGTCAGCTCAGCGGCACTACGCTATCGGTCGTGGCGCCAAGGCTGATCGTTCAGTCGTGGCGTTCCACCAACTTCCGCGATGACGATCCCGATTCCACCTTGATTCTCTCGTTCGTCCCCGAGGGCCGGGACGGCCGCATCGATCTGGTCCATCTCGACGTTCCCGCGCAGGATTACCAGGGTGTCAGCGAGGGCTGGGAAACCTACTATTGGGCGCCGTGGAGGCGCTATCTCGCCGGGCGCTCATGACCATGTTCAAGACAGCAGCGGGTGTTTCTTGTGCCAGTCCGTCAGCGACTGGAACTTCCGCGCGGCGGCGATCACGGCGAAATCGTTGGTCGACCGCGCCAGGAATTGCAGGCCGTACGGAAGATTCTCGGAGCTGAAGCCGCACGGCACGCTCAGCGCCGGCAAACCGCACAGGCTGGAGATGCCGTCGGGCGCTCGCTGGCTGTTGTCGGGGGGACGCGCGGCCGGCGGATTCCCCCGCGGCGGCGCGGGCTGATTTTGGCCGCGCGGTGGCGCTACCAGGCGCTGCGCAGCGGTATTGCTGCCGGCCGTCGCAATCACGTCGAAGTCGTCAAACAGCTTGTCGATGCGCTGCTGCAGGATCTTGCGCACCCGCTGCACCTGCAGATAGTCGGTGGCGCTCATCTCTTCGCTGGGATATCCATTCACCTGTCCCAGCGGATCCACCAGTTTGGCGCAGCCGCCGGAATGCACCAGGTTCTGGTACGCCGACGCGGCTTCCATCAGGATGGTCAGCTCCGCGGCGTCTTCGAACGGACCGTCGGGCAATTGCGCGTCAGCCACTTTGGCGCCGGCTTTCGCCAGCACCTTCAGTCCGTCGTCGATGGCCGATTGCAGCGCCGCGTCGAGGCGCGTCCAGGCGTTGGTGAGACGGCCGACGCGCAGCGGCTTTTCCGGTCCGCCCGCCGCCGCATAGGAGAATTCCGCCAGTCCGGGAGGCAGCGAGTCGTGATCCCGCGAATCGTGGCCCGCCATCGCCGAGAGCGCCAGGCCGCAGCAATCGGCGGTGCGCGCCATGGGTCCGAGTTTGTCCATGGACCACGCGATGGTCATCACGCCGTACCGGCTGACGCGCCCGAAGCTGGGACGCATCCCTGAGATGCCGCACCACGTGGTGGGGCAGATGATCGAGCCGCGGGTGTCCGACCCGATGGCCCACGGCGCCAGGCCGGCGGCCACAATTGCGCCCGATCCGCTTGACGATCCGCAGGTCCAGCATTCGGGATTCCAGGGATTGCGCGCCGGTCCCGTCAGCGACGCGTTGCCGTTCGAATAGCCCAGTCCCCCGGCCAGCTCGATCATGGCCGCTTTGCCGATGAGTATGGCGCCCGCCTGGTCGAGCCGTTCCACCACCGTGGCGTCGTAGTCGAAGCGCTGTTCGGCATAGGGCGGCGCGCCCCAGGTGGTGGGGTAGCCCTTCACCGCCACCAGATCCTTGGCGGCATACGGGATGCCATGCAGCGGACCGCGGTAGTGGCCCGCCGCGATTTCCTTCTCCGCGGCTCGCGCCTGCGCCAGCGCGCGTTCCTCGGTGAGCGTGACGTAGGCGTTGAACCTGGGACCCAGCTTGCGGCTGCGCTCGAGGTAGCTCTCCGTGAGTTCCACCGGCGAAATGGTGCGTTTGCGCAGGCGCGCCCCCAGCTCGCGGATGGGCAGGTAGAGGATGTCTTCGCTGAGCACGGCTATCCCTTCCTCGGTACAGCGGTGTCGTTGGGTATCAGACGCAGGCCGGTGGCCGGAGCGTCGCTGTTCTCTATGGGAAAAGCGCGGACCCGCGCCAGCATCCGCTGGTGGCGGCCCAACACGCCGCGGACGCGCGTCTTCTGATCGTCGGAGAGTCGATCGCCATACTTGCGGACTACATTCGCGAACTTGGCATCCACTTCGGCCTGGTCGGCGGGCTCGAGCGGAGTCTGGCCCTGCGGCTGTGGCGCGGCGTCGAGCGGAAGTCCCAGGGCCAGCGCAGCGGCGGAGAGCGCGGCGCGGCGTCCCAGGCCGCGGCGGGAGATGGCTTGGCTCATAGGATCACACTATATCGCAGGTTTCCCCTGGCGCCGCGAGCGACCGGCCCGAGCGTTGCAGGAACCGCCCGCGGCTGACCGTATCGTCTGGAACCATATAATCCGTATCAAGAACCGTATAATCAAGACAGGTGGGGAAATACTTCGTACAAAATTTTGGATGCCGCGCCACGCAAGCCGACGGCGCAGCCATGGAATCGCTGCTCGCGGCCAAGGGATTCGACGCCGCGGGCGAGCGCCCGGCTGCCGACCTGGTAGTGCTGAACACCTGCACCGTCACTTCCGCGGCGGATGACGACGTGCGCCAGACCATCCGGCGCGTGCATCGCGAAAATCCCGCGGCTCGCATTCTGGTCACCGGCTGCTACGCGCAGCGCGCCCCGCAGGATCTGGCTGGAATGCCGGGCGTCGAATGGGTGGTTGGAAACTCGCACAAGACGCAGATCGCCGACCTGGTGAGTCTCGGCCCCGCGCCCCAGGCCGCTCCCGGCGCCGCGCCGTATCACGGCAACATCTTTGTGGGCGATATCTTCGCGCAGCACGATTTCCTCTCGGCCCCGGTGGAGGACGCGTCCGGCGACCGCACCCGGCCCAACCTCAAGATCCAGGACGGCTGCAACAACCGGTGCTCGTTCTGCATCATCCCCTTCGTGCGCGGCCGCAGCCGCAGCGCCCCCGCCGGCCAGGTGGTGGCCCAGGTGCGCGGGCTGGCCGAGCGGTATCGCGAAGTGGTGCTCAGCGGCATCAACCTGGGACGCTGGGGCCGCGAACCCGGCAGTTCGCTTCGCCTGGCCGGCCTGCTGCGTCTCCTGCTGGCGGAAACCGGCGTCGAGCGCCTGCGCCTGAGCTCCGTGGAACCCATGGATTTCTCCGACGATCTGCTGGGGCTGATGGCCGCCGAGCCGCGCATCGCCAAGCACGTCCACGCGCCCCTGCAGAGCGGATCCGACCGCGTGCTGCGCCGCATGCACCGCAAGTACCGGCCGCGCCACTATGCCGACCGCGTGCTCAAAGCCCGCGCCTGGATGCCGGATGCCGCCATCGGCGCCGACGTCATGGTGGGATTTCCGGGCGAAACCGGGACCGATTTCGCCGAAACGGTGCAATTCATAGAGGCGCTCCCTTTCACCTATTTGCACGTGTTCACCTTCTCGGAGCGCCCCGGAACTCCTGCCGCCGAAGCCGCCGGCAGCGTCCCCATCCCCGTCCGCAAAGAGCGCAACCGGGTGTTGCGCGAACTGGCCGAAGCCAAGAACCGCGCCTTCCGCGAACGCATGGTGGGACGCATTGTGTCCGCCGTCACGTTGCACGAACCCTTGACGGCGCTCACCGAAAACTATCTGAAAGTGACGCTTTCCCGCAGCAGGGAAGCAAATGCTATTGTGGATCTTCGGATCGATGGCCTGACAAGCCACGGTCTTCGCGAATCCGTGTAGAGATCGCACAACATGGTTCGACGCCGTTTCGAACACGCACCTCTGGGTGACTTGTCGTTGACCGCCAAGGGCATTCTGGTGGTGTCCATCCCCGTGTGTGCCCTGCTGCTGGCCATGGCGGTGTTCTTCCAGCTGCAGCGCCAAAACAAAGCGGCGCATCAGTGGGTGGAACATAGCTTCGAGGTGCAAACCGCTATCCGCCGCGTATGGATCCAGCTCATCGACGCGCAAACCGGTACCCGCGGCTATCTGTTGACCCACCAGAACCCGTTCCTCCAACCCTATGTGACCGCCCAGCAGGAGCTGCCCCAGCGGCTCGACTTGCTCGGCAAACTGATCGTCGACAACGCCGCGCAGCTGGACCGCTTCAGCCGCCTTAAGAGCAGGATTGCGGGCGTGCAAGAAACCTGGGCGCAGGAGCGCCGCGACGACGCCGCGGGGCAGGCGGCTGCCTTGTCCGGAGAACTGGAGAGCGCCCGCCGCCAGATGGACGACCTTCGGCAGGCGTTCACCGCCATGCAGGACGAGGAGCGCAGGCTTCTGGACCTGCGCCGCGCCGCCCAGCGGAAGGCCCAGGAGCGTTTGGAAGCGTTCGCGTATGCCGGAGGGGTTCTCGGACTTCTGGGTGGCGTGGTCGCGGCCCTGCTGTTTTCCACCAGCGTGGTGCGGCGCGTGCAACAGTTGGAGGAGAACGCGCGCAACCTGGCGCAGGGAATCCCGGTCGAAACCGGCGTGGGCGGCCGTGACGAGATCGCCCGCCTGGGGTCCACACTGCAGGATGCGTCGCGGCTGCTCACTGCCCGGGACCAGGAATTGCGCGCCGCGCAGAGCGATCTGGAGTCGCGCGTCCGCGAGCGGACCGGCGAACTCGAAGCCGCCAACCAGGAACTGCATCGTTCCAACGCCATCCGCCAGGCCGTCATTTCCTCCTCGCCGCTGGCCATCTGGGCCGTCGACCTCGAGGGCAACGTCACCGCCTGGAATCCCGCCGCCGTGCGCACGTTCGGCTGGAGCGAAGCGGAGGTCATCGGCAAGCCGCTACCCGTGATCCCGCAGACGCTGCAACCGGAGTACCAGGTGTGGCTGCACCGCTTCCAACTGGGCGAGTCGATGGTCGCCGTGGAGCGGGCCCGCCAAAAGAAGGACGGTACCAAAATCGAGGTGAGCATCTGGACCGCACCGCTGCGCGATTCCAGCGGCCGAATCATCGGCACCATTGCCATCGATAACGACATCACCGAACGCAAATCGTTGGAGGAGCAGTTCCGGCAGTCGCAGAAACTGGAAGCCGTGGGACGCCTGGCCGGCGGCATCGCGCACGATTTCAACAATCTGCTCACCGTCATCCTGGGATACGCGGAAATGATCGTGACAGAGGCGGGCGATTGGCCATCCATCCAGGAAAGCGCGCACGAGGTGCAATACGCCGCCGAACGCGCCAGCGCACTCACCGCTCAACTGCTGGCTTTCAGCCGGCGGCAGATCAGCCAGCCCAAGGTGATCGACCTCAATGCCGTGGTGCGCAACTCCGCCAAGATGCTGGCCCGCGTGATTGGCGAGGATATCGAGATCGTGATGCACCTGGATGCGGCACTGGGAACCGCGAGACTGGACCCGTTGCAGATCGACCAGTTGCTTATGAACCTGGTGGTCAACGCGCGCGACGCCATGCCGAAAGGCGGAAGACTCACTATCGAGACCGCCAACGTCATGCTCGACGAGCACTACGTGGGGCGGCACATCGGCGTCGCGCCAGGCGCCTATTGTATGCTTGCGGTCAGCGACGACGGCTCCGGCATGATTCCGGAAGTGAAAAGCCGCTTGTTCGAGCCGTTCTTCACTACCAAAGAAGCCGGCCGCGGCACCGGCTTGGGCCTCTCCATTGTCTACGGAATCGTCAAGCAGAACTCCGGCGAGATCATGGTGTACAGCGAACCCGGACAAGGGACCACCTTCAAGGTCTATTTCCCGCTGTCCGAGGTGCCCGCGGAAATCTCAGTGGCCGAGAGCGCCGGGGCCGCGCTGCGCGGCCACGAGACCATTCTGCTGTGCGAAGACGAAGGCGGCATCCGCAAACTGGTGCGCTCCATGTTGATGAAGAGCGGCTATCGCGTGCTGGAGGCGGAATCACCGCACCGCGCCATCGAGATTGCGCGCGAGTCCAGCGAGCCCATCCACCTGCTGTTGACCGACGTGGTGATGCCTCACATGAGCGGCTTCGAACTGGCGCGGGAACTTGCCAGACTCCGTCCCGAAATGAAGGTGCTCTATACCTCCGGCTACACCGACAACCGCCTCAGCGGAAGCTGGGTCCTGGAGCCCGGTGCCCCCTTCCTTCACAAGCCCTTCACCGCCGGCTCCCTGGGACAAAAGGTCCGCGAAGCGCTTGGCGACGGACAAACGGCCCGATAGTCCCAGCCGCGCCTGCCCGGCGAATCCTCCCGATACTACACTAAAGTGATGAAACATCCGTGGATGCTTTTCCCCATCGCCGCCCTCCCGGCCGCCCTGCTGCTGGCCGCGGAAACGCCCGCCGAACGCGTGGCGAAGTGGAAGCCGGTGGACATGCCCTTCCACTCCGCGGAGCTCTCCGGCCGGGAACGCCAGATGGTCGACAAACTGGTGGAAGCCTGCCGCGGTCTCGATGAGGTCTACTGGCGGCAGAGCGATCTCGCCGGCCGCGCCTTGCTGCGCACCACCCCGGACGCCACCATCCGGCGTCTCCTCACCATCATGGGCGGCCGCTGGGACCTGATCGACGAAAACCGCCCGTTCGTGGGCGTCGAACTCATGCCGCCCGGCCACGAGCTCTACCCGCGCAATCTCACCCGCGCGCAGATCGAGCAGTACGCCGCCCAGCATCCCGCCGACAAGGCCGCCATCTATGACCCCTACACCGTTGTCAAACGCCAGGGCGACCGCCTGATCGGCGTGCCCTATCACGTCGAATTCAAGTCCCTCCTCGACCCCATGGCGAAGGCTCTCCGCGACGCCGCCGCGCTCTCCGCCGATCCGCTCTTCGCCAATTTCCTGCGCCTGCGCGCAGACGCCCTGCTCACTGACGACTATTACAAGAGCGATCTCGCCTGGCTGGACGAGCAGGATCCCAAGTTCGATGTGATTTTCGCGCCCTACGAAACCTATCTGGACGATCTGCTGGGAGTGAAGACCTCCTACGGAGCGTCCATTCTGATCCGCAATGAAGAAGAGAGCCGCAAGCTGGCGGTCTACCAGAAGTACGTCCCCGACATGCAGGATTCCCTCCCGCTCGACGCCGTCGACCGCCCATCCAAGCACGGCCATCTCACCCCCATGGAAGTCATGGACGCGCCGTTTCGCGCCGGCGACCTGCGCTATGGCTACCAGGCCGTGGCCGACAATCTGCCCAACGATCCGCGCATCCATCAGGAGAAAGGCACCAAGAAAATCTTCTTCAAGAACTTCATGGACGCGCGCGTCAACTACGTGATTCTGCCCATCGCGCGCCGCTTGATGGCGCCCGAGCAGGCCGCCAAAGCCTCCGGCGAAGGCTATTTGGCCGGGACCCTGCTGCACGAGATCTCGCACGAGCTCGGACCTGCGTGGGCGCGCCAGAACGGCAAACAGATCGACGTTCGCGAAGCCATCGGCCCCGCCTATTCCGGCCTGGAGGAAGCCAAGGCCGACGTCACCGGCATGTACTGTCTGGAATGGCTGATCGCCCACGGCGCGCTGCCCAAAGAGCGGCGCGAGGAGTACTATGCGTCGTACGTCGCCGGCATTTTCCGCACGCTGCGTTTCGGCACGGGCGAAGCCCACGGCCGCGCCGAGATGATGGAGTTCAACTACCTGATGGAGAACCACGCGCTAACGCACTCCGCCGGCCGCTACACCATCGATTTCGCGCGCATGCCCGCGACCCTGGCGCAACTGGCCAAGGACCTCCTGTCATTCGAAGCCCGCGGCGACCGCCTCGGCGTGGAAGCCTGGCTGGCGATGTACGACACCATGCCCGCCGAACTGACCGCCGCGCTAGCCGCCACCAAGGACATCCCGGTGGATATCGAGCCGGTATTTTCGTTCAAGGATGAGAGTCGGTGAACGGACGGCGGACGAGAGCTCGCCTCAGGCGCTCTCGATCACCACGAGGCTGCCGGGGCCCGGCCCTTGCACGGCCTTCACCGGAACGGACCGGTCGAATGTGGCCAACCGCCCGTGATTGCGAACGGCCAGACCCAGCAGGTACGCATCCGTGATCTTCTGGTGTCCACCGATCATCGACGCGCGAAACAAAGTGGTATCCAACAGAGATACGGAGTCCGCCCAGAAATGATGGTCCGTCGTGTCGCAGAGGCTTTCCAGACGTCCGGCCACCTCGGCGGGCGTCGCCTCCACGGTCCGATAGGCGGGATGACTCAGTACGCGGATGCAGCCGTTGATCGTCAGCGGGCAGGTTGCCCACCCATGCCTTCGGTTCCGGCCGAACCAGCGGTGGGCGTCTTCGTGGTTCTGGTGGGCAGGATCGAACAGCGCCACCAGGACGTTCACGTCCAGAAGCGCGATACTCAAGCTTCGTCCCGCAATTGGTTGACCACCCGCATATCGGACCTCGCCGCGCGAGCCTTCGGCACGAACAGTCGAGCCCCGTTGCGCACCAGTGCCGGCCCCGTAGCCGTCAACGACCGCCGGGCAAGCTCCGAGATGACCTGCCCCAGGGTCACCCCTTGCTGGCGAGCTAAGTCCTTGGCGGCGCTGAGGAGATCGTCATCGAGTTCCAAGGTGGTACGCATACCATCATTGTACAACATCACTCATCACTCTGACTGATGCGTGATTCTGGATTTTCACCGCACCACCGTCACCCGGTCGAACCCTTCCTCTTCGGTCGGAGGCGCCAGCCGCGCGGCCATCGCCGTCAGCACTTCGTCCGGCACCACGCGCGCCCGATGCGCGTTCCGCTCGCGACACAACTCCACCGGCACATCGAACCACACTGCCTCAATCCCGCAGCCGGCCGATTTCGCTATTTCCAGGTACGGCTTCCGTTCCTCCGGCCGCAGATTGGTGGCGTCGATATAGGTGACCGGCCGTCCGATCTCCAGACGCTGCCGCAACAGGTACCGCACCGTCTGAAAGACGCGCTCGTGGATGCTCTGGTCGTTCTCATCGTCCGCCAGCAGCTTGCGGATCGCGTCCGAGGACAACCCCACCGCGCCCATCCGCTCCAGATATGTGGACTTCCCCGACCCCGGCAGCCCCACCAGCACGACAATTTTCATCAGCGACCAGTGTAAACCCCGTGCCGCCGGCTTGCGGTATCATTGCGGTCTCGGAGAGGGGATGATCAAGAAACTCCTGCTGCTCGGATGCGCGGCCGCCCTGTGGATCCATGCCGCCGACGTTCTCACGCTCGACCACGCCGTCCAACTCGCCATGGCTCACAACCGCACACTGCGCGACGCCGAGATCGACGTTGTCAAGGCGCAGGCGCAGGTGATGGTCCAGCGGACCCGCCTCTATCCCTCGCTCCAGGTGCAGGTGCTGGGCTCGCAACTCCTCACGCCCATCGATTTCACGCTCCAGCGCGGCATCCTCGGCACCTACCCCAACGTCGGCCCCATCCCGGCCGAGAACATTCCCATCGATACGCCGCTGCGTCCCACCGGGATCTTCACCGGCAGCATCGGCCAGCCGCTCCTCACGCTCTATCGCATTCACCAGAGCCTCAAGGTTCTCGATTTCAGTACCGACCTCGCCAAAGAGCAGGTGCGCGCTACCCGCCAGGACGTGGCGCACGACGTCAAGAGTCTCTACTACTCCATCCAGCAGGCGCAGGCCGCGCTGGCCGCCCTCGAGGACACCGTCAAGTTGTATCGCGAGGTGGTGAGCCTCACCACCCGCTACCTGGCCGAGCAGACCGTCCTCAAGGGCGACCTGCTGCAAGCCCGCACCCAATTGGCGCGCGCAGAGCAGAGCCAGGCCGTCCTCCTCGACCAGGAGGATTCCGCAAAGGAGGCGCTCAATCGCCTGCTCGGCCGCGACGTCCTCACGGCTTTCGACGCCACCCCGCCCGAGGAAGCCACCGGCCTGGAATCCGACATCGATTCCGCGCGCCGCCGCGCCCTCGAACAGCGTTCCGAGCTGCGCCAGGCCCGCATCAAATTGCAGCAGGCCGAGCAGGACCGCCGCGCCAAGAAAGCCGAATACATCCCCGACGTCAACGCCAGCTTCAACTCCATCGATGTCGCCGGTTTCAATTCGTTCATCCCCCTGCACTTCACCAGCCTGGGAATCAGCATCACCTGGGAGCCGTTCGATTGGGGCCGCAAGAAGCACGAACTGGCCATCAAGGACAGCGCCATCGAGCAGGTCCGCAACGCTTCCGCCGACGCCGAGAGCCAGATCGTCATCGATGTCGATAGCAAGTTTCGCAAGCTTCGCCAGAGCCGTACGCAGTTGACCGTCGACCGCCTGGCGCAGGAGACCGCCGCGGAGAATCTCCGCGTGGTCCGCGAAAAGTTCCAGCAGCAGGCGTCGCTGGTCAAGGACGTGCTGCAGGCGCAAGCCGCGCTCGAGCAGACCAATTCCGATTACCGCCGGTCGCTGTCCGCCTTCTGGACGGCCAAAGCCGATTTCGAAAAAGCCCTGGGGGAGGACCGGTAAATGCGCAACCGAATTGGATTCCCGTGGCTCCCGCTCCTTCGCACCGGTCGTCGATCTTGGCGGCCCGCGACGGTTTTATGTGGGGCAGGTTGTCAACCTGCGGCCGAGTGGCACTCGGCCTGCCGACGCGCAGTGAGTGTCCGACCGACGCTGCAAGCCAATCCATGCGGTTGCCGCTCCGCTGCTTTGTGCGGCGGGTTGTTAACCCGCCTTTCGCTCGGTTTGCCGACCCGCACGGCGCCAGCCCTGCTGCTCCTGCTCGCCGCCCTGCTCTCCCTCGCCGCCTGCCGCCAGGAGCCGCCGCGCGTCGACAAGTCCCCCGCCCCCGTCCACGTGGAAGCCGCCGCGCTCTTCACCCCGCAGGGCGGACGCCGCTACTCTGCCGCCATCACCCCCTACCGCACTGTCAACATGGCGTTCCGCTCCAATGGTTTCGTCGATTGGATCCTCGAAGTCCGCGGCGCCGACGGCCGCATGCGCGCCATCGAACCGGGCGACGCCGTCGAGCAAGGCCAGGTGCTGGCGCGCGTCCGCCAGAAGGACTCCGAGCTGAAATCGTCCGAGGCCCAGGACCAGCTAGCCGGAGCCCGCCAGTCCGAAACCGCCGCGCGCGCCCAATTGGCCCAGGCCGAAGCCGTCGCCCGCAAAGCCAGCCTCGATTACGCCCGCGCCAGCAATCTCTTCGCCACGCAGAGCATCACCAAGCCCGATTTCGATTCCGCCCGCGCGCAACGCGACGCCGCGCAGGACCAGGTGGACGCCGCCCGCGCCCAACTCGCCGGCGCCGCCGACCGCATCCTTGCCGCCGAAGGCAGCGTCGGCGAAACATCCGTGGCGCTCGGCGATACCGAAATCCGCGCTCCCTTCAGCGGCTACATTGTGCAGCGTCCCGTCGATACCGGCTCGCTGGTGAACACTGGTTCGCTGGGGTTCGCACTCGCCGACCTCAGCTCCGTCAAAGCCGTCGTAGGGCTGCCCGACGTAGAAGTCGCCAGCATGTCGACCGGCATGTCGCTGCAATTGATCGCCGAAGCCCTGGGCGGCCGCGCCTATCAGGGCGTGGTCACTTCCATTTCGCCCGTCGCCGATTCCGCCACGCGCCTCTTCCCCGTGGAGATCACCGTGCCCAACCCCGGCCGCGCGTTGCTCGCCGGCATGATCGTCACCGTGGAGGCGCGCGCCGCCAAATCGCAGCCGGTGCTGGTGGTGCCGCTGGGCGCCGTGATTCAAGCCAGGGAAGACGGCCGATTCGGCGTCATGGTGGTGGAAGACACCCGCGTCCACAACCGCACCGTCACGCTCGGCGACACCTACGGCGATCGCATTCAGATCGTCACCGGATTGCGCCAGGGCGAGCGCGTCGTGGTCACGGGAGCCGCGCTGCTGGCCGATGGCGACGCCGTGCGGGTGATCCCATGAGCGACGCCGCTCCGGAAAAAGCTCACCGCACCGACTCCGAAATCATCCGCGGCACGCACAATCTCTCGCGCCTGTTCGTGGAGACGCCGCACATCGCCTGGGTGCTGCTGGTCGCCGCCGTGGTCTGGGGTCTGTACGGCTATTTCACCATGCCGCAGCGCAAAGACCCGCTGATTCCCGTCAAGCAGGCCATGGTGATCACCGCCTGGCCGGGCGCCAGCGCCGAACGCATGGAAGACCTGGTCACGCGCCCCATCGAGCAGGCCATCGCGTCCAATTCCAGCGTCTCGCGCATCGAATCCACGTCGCGCAGCAACGTCTCCACCATCATCTTCACCCTGGCCGACGAGCTGACTGTCGTCGGCCCCGTGCTCGACGATATCGGCGAACGCCTGAGCGCCGTCGGCAGCCTGCCGTCGGGCGCCGGCCCGGTGCAGTATCTCCGCGATTTCGGCGACACCGCCACGCTCATGCTCACCGTCGCCAGCCCCCGCGAAAACGCCGTCGATATCGCCGTCCGCGCACAGGCCATCCGCCGCACCCTGGAGCGCGTGCGTTCCGGAGAAACCGGCCGCGCCGCCACCATCCTCTGTTATCCCCCGGCCATCGACCATCGCTCCATCGACCTCGGCGCCGCGCAGTTCCTTACTTATATGCGGTCGCAAGGCGGAGGCCGCGAGGCGCGCATCGTCGCCGGTGACGGCTTTATCGGCATCGACAACCACACCGCCGCTAGCGACGCCGCGCTGCTGGGCGTGCTGCAGAGCTTCCTCGTCTCCAACTACCGTCTCGACGAATTCCATCCCGATCTCTGGCAGCCGGTGGTCATCCGCGATCTCTCCGAGATCGAACAGAAGCTCACCAGTGTGGCCGGCGACAAGTACAGCTACCGCCAGCTCGACGACTTCACCGATCTCATGCAGAAGGCCCTGCTGGCCACCGCGCGCACCGATACCAACACCGCCATCGTGGCCAAGGTGACGCGCAGCGGCATTCTTCCCGAGAAGATTTTCCTGCCGTACTCGCAGGAACGGCTGGCCTCCTACGGCGTCAAGCCGGAAACTCTGGCGTCTATTCTGAGCGCCCGCAACATCACCCGCGCCGGCGGCGAAATCGGCGTCAGCGGCAAGAATGTGGCCATCGATCCCACCGGCGAGTTCCACAGCGAACAGGAGATCTTGAACGTCGCCATCGGGTTCGCGCCCAACGGCACGCCCCTATACCTGCGCGACGTGGCCGATATCTACCGCGCCTACGACACGCCAGCGCGTTATCTCAATTTCTATACCTGGCGCGATCCCGCCGGCCGCTGGCAGCGCAGCCGCGCCATTACCATCAGCGTGCAGATGGGCGCCGGACAGAAGATCAACCGCTTCGCCGAGGCCGTCAACGCCACTCTCGCCGATCTGGCGTCGCGCCTGCCCTCCGATCTCATCGTGGCGCGCACCAGCGACCAGCCCGTACAGGTTTCCGAAAACGTCGAGCTCTTCATGATGAGCCTCTATGAAGCTGTCTTCCTGGTCGTCATCGTTTCCCTCATCGGCTTCTGGGAATGGCGCTCCGCGCTTCTCATGGCGCTCTCCATTCCCATCACCCTGCTCATGACGTTCGGCATGATGCGGCTTTGCGGCATCGATCTGCAGCAGGTCTCCATTGCCGCCCTCATTGTGGCCCTGGGGTTGCTGGTCGACGACCCGGTGGTCGCCGGCGACGCCATCAAACGCAGCCTCGCCGACGGCCATTCGCCCATGATCGCGGCGTGGCTCGGCCCGACCAAGCTCGCCACCGCCATCCTCTATGCCACCATCACCAACATCGTGGCCTACCTGCCGTTTCTGATGCTGCCCGGCAGCACCGGACAATTCCTGTACAGCCTGCCGGTGGTCATCGCGTGCTCGCTGGTGGCCTCGCGGCTGTCGTCCATGACGTTCATCCCCATGCTGGGCCGCTACCTGCTCCGCCCGCATCCCGAGCCGACCATGGAAGAGCGCCGCACCCGCGGCTTCGGCGCCAAGTATTATGGCCTCGGCAACTTTCTCATCCGGCACCGCAAACTGGTGCTGCTGGCCTCGTTCTCATTCCTGGCGCTGGGAGCCTTCGTCGGCAAGAGCCTCAAGCAGCAATTCTTCCCCAAGGATCTTTCCTATCTCTCTTACGTGGACATCAACCTCGCCGAAGACGCTCCGTTCTCGGCCACCGATGCCGCCGCCCGCCAGGTGGAAGCCGGCATCGTTCACGTCGCCGCCGAATTGAAGATCCCCGTGAAATCGCTCACCACCTTTTCGGGCGGCGGCGGGCCGCGCTTCTGGTATTCCCTGGCGCCCGAACCGCAGCACCTCAACTACGGGCAGGTGGTGATCCTCCTCGCCGACAAGCACGACACCGGCCGCCTGCTGGGTCCGCTGCAAACCTATCTGTCGCGCACCGTCGAAGGCGCGCGCATCGACGTCCGCCAGCTTGAAACCGGCGACGCCGTGGGCCTGCCCGTCGCCGTGCGCATTTCGGGCGAGAACATGGACGTGCTGCGCGCCGCCGCCAACCGCGCCACCAAAATCCTCGACGCCGTTCCCCTCGCCGCCCGTCCCCGCGACGACTGGGGCGTCGACCGTTTCGACGTCCGTCTGGTCACCGATTCCGACCGCGCCAACTTCGCCGGCGTCACCAACCTCGACGTCGCCAATGCCTCCGCCGCCGCCCTGAATGGCGCGTCCGTCACCGTGCTTCGCGAAGGCGACAAACAGATTCCCGTGGTCGCCCGCCTTCGCATGGAAGAGCGATCGCAACTCGGCGACATCCAGAACCTCTACGTGTATGGCCAGGGCGGCCAGAAGGTGCCGCTGCGCGCCGTGTCGCACCTGGACTACCGCCTTCGCCGCGAAGTCATCCGCCGCCGCGACCAGTTCCGCACCATCACTGTGTCCGCCGCGCCTATCGATGGCGTGCTGGCCAGCGAAGTCATGGCCGTGACGCGCCCCCGGTTCGCCGAACTGGCGCGCTCCCTGCCGCCTGGCTACCGCCTGGAGATCGGCGGTGAAGAGGAAAAGCAGGTGCAAGGCTTCGGCCATCTGGCCGTGGTGCTGGCCATCTCGGTCGCCGCCATTTTCCTGGCCCTGGTATTTCAGTTCAAGAACGCCGTCAAGCCGTTCATCGTGTTCGCCGCGGTGCCCTACGGCACGGTGGGCGCGCTCCTGGCGTTATGGATCATGCACGCCCCGTTCGGCTTCATGGGGTTCCTGGGCATCATCAGCCTGGTGGGCGTGATCGTCAGCCACATCATCGTGCTGTTCGATTTCATTGAGGAGAAGCACGCCGAAGGAGAGCCCTTCGTGCAAGCCCTGCTGGACGCCGGCATCATGCGCCTCCGTCCCGTCATGATCACCGTGGGCGCGACAGTCATTGCGCTGGTGCCGCTGGCCATCCATGGCGGTCCGCTCTGGGAGCCGCTCTGCTACGCGCAGATCGGCGGCCTGGCCGTCGCCACGTTCATCACTCTGCTACTGGTCCCCGTGATCTATTCCATCGTCGTGCTCGATCTGAAACTGGTGAAATGGGAGTCAACTCGCCCTTCGTGAGCCCGCGCGTGCCAGCTAATGGCTAATGGCTCCACAGAAACTGCTGCCGGCTCCTGAAACCGCGAGTGTGAAGCGAGCGGCCCGAGCGAGGTGATGCATTCCCCAAGACTCCCGATCCGCCCGCAATGCACAAATCATCTGGCGCTCGGGCCGCTCGCTCGCGCTCGCGGTTCCAGAAAACCGCCGAGGCGTACCAGTTTCAGCCGTGCCACCTCATGGCGAACAGCTCTTCCTCAGAACAGCCCCGCCAGCGCCGACTTCCCGAGCACATAGACTCCCCACGGCAGCACCACCGCGAACAACGCGCTGCCGAACGAGAACTTCTTTCCGCCGGCGGCCTTCAACCCTGTCGCCATCAGCAGGATGATCCAGAACACGAACAGATCCATCGATGTCGCCAGCGAGTACAGGAACTTCGATGGCGTGTTCGGCTCCAGAAACGCCCCGATATTGAACACCAGGGGATTGTTTAGATTGAAATCTTCGGGATTCTTCAGGTACATCACCACAATCGCCAACAGCGTAGCGATGAGGTTCGGCACAAAGGACCAGCACACCACCGCGAAGACCTGCTTGAACTTGATGGCCGCCGACATCATTCCCGCCGCTATGCCCAGCAAAATGCCGGCAATTGCCAGGTCTGCGACCGGCGTAGCCACGATCACGCCCACATAGCCGAACAGCGAGCCGAACTTCACGCCCATCTCAATTTGCTTTTCCTTCTGTTCGGCGCTCAGGTTCTGCGATTGCGAGCTCGCGTCCATCCGGTCGCGAATCACTTTCTCCCAGCCGACCCGCTGCGAGAAGACCGTCAGAAAACCAAGGGCGAACACGATCACCAGAATCATCGGAACCAGAAACGTGGGCTTCCTGGCAATATCCTCGAAGGTCTTCTTCGGTTCGAAAATCACGCCGGTCAGGCGCGAAAGGGCGCCCAGGCTCTCCGGCTCTGGGGCCATGCTCGGTGCTATTTCCGGTGTCATATCGCGATTAGGTGGATTGTACTCCAGTTTCTTACGCTCGGCTATGATGAAAGGTTCCATGAGAATTCGCGCCGCTCTCCCCATCTTGCCGCTGCTGCTGGCACTAGCGGCCTGCGACTCGGGCGAAGGCCCCAGCAAGGCCATCATCGGGGCGGTTTTGATCGATGGCGCCGGCGGTCCGCCGCTGGCCGATTCCGTGGTTGTCGTGGCCGGCGGACGCATTGTCGAAGCCGGTCCGCGCTCCGCCGCCAACATTCCCGGCCAGTCCGACAAGATCGACGCCTTCGGCAAGTATCTGCTTCCCGCCCTGGTGGACGCTTACAAGACGCCTGAGCCCGGTCTCCAGCCGGCCACGCCGGACCAGGCCCGCGAACAGGTCGCCGCGCTGGCCGCCCGCCACCCCGCCACGCTCCACCTGTTCGCCGACAAAGTGCCGCGGCCCGTCGCCGAAGCCGTCCTGGAAGCCGCCCGCGCCGCCGATATTCCCGTCACCGGCCACGCCCTTACCCTCGCCGACGCCCGCTTTCTGGTGGATAGCGGGGCATCGCGCCTCATCGGCATGATTCGCGACACCGAGACACTAGACGACGCCTTCGTCACCCGCCTGCGCGATCTGCGCATCGTAGTAGCGCCGGCGCTCTCTGCGCAACCGGCCTCCGACATCGCGCGCCACAACACTCTGCGACTGTTTCAGGCTGGAGTCCCGCTGGCCGTCGCCTCCAGCGGCGGCGATCTCGTCCACGAAGCCGAACTCCTGGTGGACGCCGGCGTCCCGCCGCTCGACGTGATTGTCGCCGCTACCCGAGGCTGCGGCATTCAACCGGGGAAACCGGCCGACCTGCTGCTGCTCACCGCCAACCCCGGCCAGGACATCGCCAACCTGCGCAAATCCGTAGCTTGGTGACCGGCGGTTGCGATTACGCCGTCACAACCCCCGCCCGCTCACCAGGTAGACCGCGAAACTGCCCAGCCAGTGGCCGCCTTCGTAGTGTTCGCTGGTGATGCTGTCGAGCCCAGCCTGCCGCAGCCGCCCGGCCAATTCCGTGAGCTGCTTGCGCCGCGCATCGCCCGCCGGCAGCTTCGACACAATGCCTTCCAGCATCCACGCGCGGCTCAGGTTCAATCCCGCCAGATGGTATAGCTTGCCGTCTGTGGGATCAGCCACGTGCGTCGGCTCCAGGTCCACGCTCGGCAGGAACACCGTGAACCACCGGGCGAATTCGGCAGGCGGAAGAATCCGCCGCACCACATCGGCCTCCGCCAGGCACGGCGACAGGAAATCCTCACCCGAGGGTTCGTACGCCAGCGGGCAAGCCTTGTCCTTCAAGTAGTAGTCGCGCGCGCGGCCTTCCACCAGCTTGCCGAATTCCGCGTTGTGGGCGATGCGCGCGTAGTCCAGCATCAGCCCGATCCCGAAGGCCGTGTTGTTGTGCTCACCGGTGCGGATCGGATGGTCCATCTTCGGCATCCACGATGCGATCCGCGCCGTCACGGCCTGCTCCAGCGGCCCCAGAGTGGCTCGCCAGCGCCGCGCGTCGGCGTCGTCCCATTCCTGCAGTTCCGCCACCAGTTGCAGCAGCCACGCCAGCCCATACGGCCGCTCGAACGAAGTACGGCCGTCTTCGCTGAGATACTTCACTTCCTGGCGGATATTGGCGTCGGTCAGGCTTTGCCCCAGCGCGTGCCGCGCCTCGGCGGCAAACGGCGCGTCCGGAAAGCGGCGCAGCAGGCGCACCAGCAGCCAGTGGCCGTGCACCGACGAATGCCAGTCGTAGCAGCCGTAGAACGCCGGCGTCAACTCGCGCGGCGGCTTCACATCGGCGTCGGAATTCAGGCTATGCGCAATCTTGTTGGGATATTCCTTGTGAACGCAATCGAGCGCCAGCTTCGCGAATCGCGCCGCCTGTGCCTGGTCGAAGACCGAATCCGCCATGAGAACCCCGCCGAACAGCGTAGTAAGCGCCAACATCCGAACCATCTCTGTAGCATACGTCCCCGCGCCGCAGGTTTGCTATCCTCGGCTCATGGCGGAACGTCGATTCAGCGACGTAGGCGGCACTCCCGGCGGGCTCTCGCATTTTCTGATGGGCCTCGCCATGACCTGCGCCGGCGCGTACCTGCTGATGGATCGCGTCATGGTGGCCAGTGCCTACTGGAGCTTCTATGGCGGCAACACCTTCGGCATCACCCTCATTCCCCTGCTGATCGGCGTCGGCCTGTTGTTCTGGAACGGCCGCAGCATCGGCGGATGGCTGCTCACCGGCGCCGGCACAATCTTCATCCTGGCCGGCATCATCGCCAACCTGCACATCTACTTTCAACCCACCAGCCTGTTCCATACCCTCATCATGCTGGTGCTGATCGCCGGAGGACTCGGGCTGATTGCCCGCGCCCTGCGGCCACACTCCTGACAGAATGCTGTCAGGATGCCCCTGCCATACTCCTCATCATGGAAACCAAACCCAACCACCGGCGCGTGGACTACATCGAGTTCCCCGCTACCGACATTGCCGCTACCCGAGCGTTCTATGAGCGCGTATTCGGCTGGAAGTTCACCGACTACGGCCCGGACTATACCAGTTTCGAAGACGGCCGTCTGGCCGGCGGATTCGCCAAAGCGCCCGCGCCTCCGCGCGGGGGTGCACTGGTGGTAATCTATGCCGCCGACCTGGAAGCCATGGAGGCCGGCATCGTCGCCGCCGGCGGCGTCATCGTGAAGCCCACGTTTTCGTTCCCCGGCGGACGCCGCTTCCACTTCACCGACCCCACCGGCAACGAACTCTCCGTGTGGTCGGAATAATATAATAGCCATCAGCCTTCAGCCATCAGCTTTTCCTGCGTACTGAGGATGCCGCGCCTTTGCTCCGCAGCGAAACGCCTAACAGGCCACGCGCCGCGTGAGCTGCAGGCTGACGGCCGCAGGCTGATGGCTAAAGTCCCCGCTGCATCAGCACTGTATCCACCCACCTGTCGAACTTGAACCCTACGTCCCGCAGCACGCCCACGTACTGGAATCCCAGCGCCCGATGCAGCCCGATCGACGCCACATTGTCCGAATCGCCGATCACCGCGATCATCTGTCGGCGCCCGGCCGCCGCGCAGGCGGCGATCACTTGCCCGAGCAGGAGCCGTCCCAACCCCTGGCCCGCGTAGGCCGGATGCACATAGACCGAGTCCTCCACCGTGAAGCGATACGCCGGACGCGGCCGGTACACCGTGGCGTAGGCGTAGCCCGCCAGGACGCCGTCCGCCTCAGCCACCACGTAGGGCAGCCCATACGCCAGCACATCCTGCCGCCGCCGAGCCAGTTCCGCGGCATCCGGCGGATCCGTCTCAAAGGTGGCCAGCGCGGTCTCGACGTAATGCCCGTAGAGTGCGGCGAGCGCCGGAATGTCGGCATCACGGGCGGCGCGGATCAGCGGCATAGAGAATTTCCGAATTATAACAAGGTGAACAAACCCTCACGGATCGCTGCCTGCCGCGTCGGATAACGGAGGGGGACTCACCGTGAAAGCAGATTTGTCTCGTGTCCTGGTACCGCTAGGGATTCTGTTGGCCGCGTTGCCCATGGCCGCCCAATCCCTGGTTATGTCTTTACCGCGCCAAAGCCAGCGCGCCACTATCTCGCAGCGCATCGCGCTGACCGACGTCACCGTCGTTTATCATCGGCCGCTGGTGGCCGGACGCAAGGTCTTCGGCGGCATCGTGCCTTACGGGCAGGTCTGGCGCGCCGGAGCCAATGAGAACACCACCATCGAGTTCAGCGATCCCGTCACCATCGAAGGCCAGGCGTTGCCCAAGGGCACGTACGGCCTGCACATGATCCCCACCGCCCAGTCCTGGACGGTGATCTTCTCGCGCAACTCCACGTCCTGGGGCAGTTTCACCTACGACGAGAAGGAGGACGCTCTCCGCGTCACCGTCACGCCCGCCGCCGGCGAGATGCACGAGGCGCTCACCTATCAGTTTGACGATGTGAAACCCGACTCGGCCGTGGTGACTCTGCTGTGGGACAAGGTCGCCGTGGCGTTCCACGTCGGCGCCGACCGCGAGGCGACGCTGGCCAATATCCGCAACCAGATGCGCGGTCAGGCGCAGTACATCTGGGACGGTCCGGACGATGCCGCCGCATGGTGCGCCGACAATAAGATCAATCTCGGGGAAGCGCTGCGCTGGTCCGATCGCTCCATCCAGATCGAAGACCGCTTCGAGAATGAGATGACCAAGTCGCGCATTCTGAAGGAACTCAAGCGCGATACCGAAGCCGCCGCGGCTCGCGACAAGGCCATGGAACTGGGCAATGCCGCCCAGTTGTACACCTTCGGCCGGCAGGCCCTGGCGCAGGGATCGAAGACCGAAGCCCTGGCCTACTTCCGCGTGGTCGTCAAACGGTTCCCCGACCACTGGTTGGCCCACCTGGCGCAGAGCCGCCTCTCGGTAGCCGCCGGGGATTTCCCCAGCGCCCTGAAGGAGATTCAAGCTGCCCAGACCGGCGCGCCCGAGGCCAACAAACCTGCGCTGCAGAGCCTCCAAAAGCGCATCGAGAACAAGGAAGACATCAATAGCTAAGGGAGCCGTTAGCCGTTAGCGCACCTGGCGCGTGGCGCAGCCCAGCAGAAACTCCCGGCGTCGACAAGAAAGCTGACGCCTGAAGGCTGAGAGCTATTGGCTAAATGCGATCCCTGCCGTCTGCCCGGCCGCCACAACGTATCTATCCTTAGGAGAGGGAACAAACCGTCGTTCCCTCTCGTTATTCTGAATCAAGGACAGGTATGCGCCAAACGCTCTTGCTTTCCGCCGTGGCCGCGGGGTCGCTCATCCTCGCCGCTTGCGACTTCGACGATATCAGTATCAATCTCAATAATGAGCGGTATAGCAAGGATTTCCACTACAGCTTTCCGCTCAAAGCCAATGGGGCGGTGACGGTCGAGTCCTTCAACGGGTCGATCGAGATTTCCGGCTGGGACCAGGATATGGTGGACATCAGCGGCACCAAGTATGGGTCCACCCTGGAGCGCGCCGACGCCCTCCGCATCGAAACCAGCAACACCCCCGATTCGGTCACCGTCCGCGCCATCCGCCCGTCGGAACGGATGAACAACCAGGGAGCGCGGTTTGTCATCAAGATCCCGCGCTCCGCCCTGCTCGACCGCATCACCACTTCCAACGCCTCCATCCGCACCATGGATGGGACCGGGCCGGCGCGCCTGCGCACGTCCAACGGCTCCATTCGCGTGCAGGATCTTCACGGCTCGCTGGACGCGCAAACCTCCAACGCGGCGGTGGACCTGATCGATATCGAGGGCGACGTCACCGCCCGCAGTTCCAACGGCCACATTCACGCGGAAGGGTTGCGCGGCGGATTCGACGCCAATACCAGCAACGCCGGGGTCAACGCGAAGATCTCCCGCATGGACCGCGCCGTCCGCGTGGAAACCAGCAATGGCGCGGTGGACCTGTCGCTGCCGCCCGACGTCAAGAACGATGTCCGCGTGAGCACCAACAACAGTGGGATCACCATCCGGATCCCTACGGAGGCCAATGCCCGCATCATGGCGCGCACCAGCAATTCCTCCATCTCGTCCGATTTCGACGTCCGGGTGCACGGCGATATCAGCAAGAATCACTGGGATGGAACCATCGGCTCGGGCGGTCCGCTGATCGACCTCACCACGTCCAATGGCGGCATTCACCTGTTGAAGATGTAGCCGCGGCGCCTAGCGCATCTTCTCGGCGTCGCTCTTCATCACCAGGGCATTGTGCCGCGCCTGGTCGGCATACGGGCCGGGAATGGCGGCGCATTGTTCGCTGAACTTGGCGGCTTCCAGGACGCGGGCCTTGTTCAACAGCAGCTTGCCGAGCTGATAATTGGCCACTCCCAGGTGGAACAGGGCCGGACCCATCATGGCGGTGTTGCCCTGGATGAGCGGCAGCGCGGCGCGCAGATTCCGGTCGGCGGAATTGTAATCGTTCTTCTCGCCATAAATGACACCCGCAATCCAATAGCCGCGGCCCAGGCTGGCGGAGCGCTTGCGCGCCCAATCGGCGTCCGTGGTGCCTTCCGGCTTCGGCTTGTTGAGCGCCGCGGTGAGACGATTGGCATAGGCCAGCGCGCGCTCATTCTGCTTGCGGCTCACGGACGTGTCGGTCATCACCGACAGCAGGTCCACATTGTCGGGGAAGCTCTCCAGCGCCTTTTCGGCGATCACCGGGATTTTGGCGGCGCCTCCGGTCTGGTTCAGCGCCACGAAATACGGGGCATAGGCGCCATCCAGATATTTGCTCTTGGGATTCTGCTGTTCCAGGGTGGAAATCAGGTCCACCATAGTTGCCGGCGGAGCGCCCACCGCGGTGGCAAACAGGGCATACTCCACATACGGGCCCACGCTCTTGGCGTATTCCACGCGGCTGGCCCAACCTGCCCTCTCTTCGTCGCTCTGTGGAGCGGGCGCGGCCAGCGCGGCCTTGATCAGCGGAGCCAGCTCCACCGCCAGTTTCTTCACTTGGACGGCATCTTTCTTGGCGACGGCCTCCTGCAGGCTCTGGTACGCGTCTTCCAGCCTGTCGGCAAGGGCCACAACGGGACCGCCGAGGAGAACAATCGCCAGACTCAAGGCGGGCAATTTCACGGCAACCTCCTCACTCCCGGCGTTGCGTCAGGAGCGATAATCCGAACTCATCCAAGCTGATTGTCTGTCAATGCGCGGCGCGTTGCAAGAGATATTCGGATAGAAGACTCATGATCCGACCGGGCTATTCATACCGCAGTGCGACCATCGCGTCCACCCGGGTGGCCCGCCGGGCGGGAAGGTAGCTGGCGCAGAACGCCACCGCCAGCAGGATCGCGGGTACCGCCAGGAAGCTGACCGGATCCGTGGGACGCACTTCGAAGAGCATGTCCGCGAGCAACCGCCCCAGCCCCAGGGCCGCACCCATGCCGATGGCGACTCCCGCCGCCGCCCAGACCATGCTGCGCCCGACTACTGCCTGCATCAGTTCGGCGCGTCCGGCTCCCAAAGCCGCGCGGATTCCCAGTTCATGGGTCCGCAGCGTCACCGAATACGACATCACACCGTAGATCCCGGCGGCGGCCAGCAGCAGCGCCAGTCCCGCGAACACCGCCAGCAGCACGGTGCGGAACCGCTGCGGCCCCACCGAATCCGACACCAGGTCGCCCATGGTATGAACGTCGAAGACCGGAACCCCGCGGTCAATCGCCTGCACCTCCTGCTGCGCCGCCGAAGCCATTCCGAGCAGACTCGCCCGCGCGCGAATCACCACCACCGCCCGAAGTCCCGTCGCCTGGCTGTAGGACGTGTACATAGTGGGCCGCGGCGGTCCCGCCAGCGTCCGGTGCAGGACATCGCCCACCACCCCGACAATTTCGCAGTCGAAAGGGAATCCATGGTCGATCAACAGGTGCTGTCCCAAGGGGTCCTCGCCCGGGAGATAGGTTTCCGCGAACGACCGGCTGATGAGGACTTCGCGCGCTCCCGTCTCGCTTTCGTGGAACCAGCTTCCTTTGAGAAGCGGAATGCGCATCGCCGCGAAATAACCGGCGCTGGCGGTGCGATCGTCGGCGTTCCGCCGATCGGGCGGACGGCCGTCGATTGTGAACGAGGTATCGTTGCCATCGCCGCTCAAGGGCAGCGCCGAAACCAGCCCGGCGGATTCCACTCCGGGCAACTTGCGGAGCCGCTCCAGCAAATCCCGGAAGAAGGCTCGCTCCTTGCCGCCGGGAGGGTCGGTGACGGCGCCCGTCGCCGGCGTCATCGGCAACTCCACTCGCAGGGCCAGAACGTTGCGGGTGTCGAAGCCGGGGTGGACGCTCTGCAACCGCTGGAAACTGCGGATCAGCAGCCCGGCTCCGGCCAGCAGCACCACGGCAAATGCGACTTCCGCGGTCACCAGCGCGTTGTGGAAGCGGCTGGAACGGCCGCCCGAGCCGCCGTGCCGCGAATCCTTCAGCGCCTCGGTCAGGTCCGGCTGCGCCGCGCGCAGCGCGGGAATCAGCCCGAACAGCAGGCCCGTGAGCATCGAAATCCCAGCGGTGAAGACGAAAACGCGCGCATCCAGGCGCACTTCATCCAGCCGCGGCAGGTTGGCCGGATGGAGCCAGGTCAGCGCGCGCAGCCCCCACGCCGCCAGAATCGAGCCTAGCGCGCCGCCCATCGTGGCCAGGAGCAGGCTCTCCGCCAGTAACTGGCGCAGCACGCGGCCGGCGCTGGCGCCCAGGCTGCTTCGGATGGCAATCTCCTTCTGCCGCGCGGCCGCCCGCGCCAGCAGTAGATGCGCCACGTTGGCGCAGGCAATCAGCAGCACCAGGCAGACCGCGGCCATCAGCATGCGAAAAGTTGGCCGCAGCGATCCCACCATCTGGTCGAGCAGGCTGACCACCCGCGAGCTGTAGCCGGTGTCGGTATCCGGGTAGGTCGCCGCCAGACGGGCGCAGACCGACTTCATCTCCGCGTCGGCCTGCCCGATGGAGACTCCGGACTTCAGCCGTCCAAGGACCATCAGGAAATGGAAGCGGCGCACCTGCATTTCGGAGTATCCGAAGGGCGCCGGCTGCCAGATCTGCGCGCCTTTGGGGAAGTCGAACCCCGCGGGCATCACTCCGGTCACGGTGACGTTCTTGCCGTCGAGATGGATGGTCTTGCCGATGACTGCGGGATCGCCGGAAAATCGCCGCTGCCACAATCCATGGCTCAGGATAGCCGTCTCTGGCCAGCCCTTGCGCTCGTCGGCGAGGCCGTTCACCCGCCCCAGTTGCGGCTGCACACCGAAGGTTTCGAAGAAACCGGAGGAGATTCCCGCCGCGGGAATCCGCTCGGCTTCTCCCGAACCGGCGCCCGAGCCGGACAGGGTGATATTCATCCGCAGGTAGGCGCACAGGTGTTCGAAGGCCGTGCTTTGCATGCGGTAATCGAGAAAGTCGGGCGGCGAGATGGCCCCGGGGTACGACTGGCCGGTGCGCGCATCGGCGGGCCACAGCCAGATCAGCCGCGCCGGGTCGGGATACGGCAATGGCTGTAACAGCACGCCGCTGAAGACGCTGAACACAGCCGTATTGGCGCCGATGCCGAGCGCCAGCGTCAGGACGACCACCGCCGTCAGACCGGGATTGCGGGCCAGCGTGCGGCAGGCGTAGCGGAGATCGTGCAGCAGGTGGAGGGCGATGCTTCCGCGGCCGCGCGCACCGAGGACTACCGGCGGCGCGGCGGGCAGCCCCTCCACTTCCCGAAGATGCTTCGCCAGCAAATCGCCGCTCAGGTCGGCGAGGGCCAGGCGGCGCGCCTCAGCCGCTGTCGCACCTCCCGCGATCCACTCCTCGTAGCGGTCGGCGAGATGCTGCTGCAGTTCTTCGACGATCTCCCATTCGCGCTCCGGCCGCAGCCCCAATCCGGCGATCCGCCGGGCGATTTCCTGGCGCCAATCAGGCATGTTCGGCCCCCGTAATGCGGCGGACCGATTCCACGAAGGAGGCCCATCCGCGCCGTTGCGCCGCCAGCACCTTGTGGCCCTCGGCCGTCAGACGATAGTACCGGCGCCGCCGTTGTCCCTCCTTTTCGACCCATTTCCCCTGGATCCAGCCGCGCTTCTCCAATCGGTACAAGAGCGGATACAGCGAGGCGACATTGAACTTCAGGTCTCCTTCGGATCGCTCCTCAATGAGCTTGCTGATTTCGTAGCCGTGCCGCGCCCGGCTCTCCACCAGAGACAGGATCAGCAACTCCGCGCTGCCCTTCTTGAGTTCGCGCTCGAGCATTGCGGAAGCAACATATGCCATAGCTATATATTGCACCGCCCAGGCGGCGGGCGCAAGCGGGGTCAGTTCCCGGTGGGGAGTTTCTCGATTTGATCGACTACCAGAATCTCCACGGGAGCTTTCCTGGGCTCGAGTTTGAGCCCGAGCTGCGATTGCACGGCGGCATGGACGAGCTCGCCGGGGAACTCGGTCACCTCCGCGCCCTCGCCGGACGCCGTCTTCATCCTCTCGAAGCGGAAGGACAGAGTGAATTCGTACCCACCCTGCAGCCCGGTCATGTCCAAAACCGGGCGGTCGCTCTGCCCGGAGAGCAAGTCGGCGAGGCTGTCCATGGTTCGGTTTTTCGACCAGATCTTCATCCCCTGCGCAAACGCCAGCCCGGAATTCTTGTTGTAGCCGGGCGGGAATTCCGGAAAACCGTCCTTGCCGACTGTCATTTTGGGCATGGGTTCCGGCTGCCCCGGCGTCACGTCAGGGTTGTCCGGCGCCGCTGGCTTCAGTTTCGGTCCGCCCTTCGCCACCACCAGGCCATAGACCGAAAGTTCGCTGCTCTCGCGATGCACCGCCCCGTGGAAACGCTCCGTAAGCAGGGCTTGCAGCATTCCGGGCACCTGTTCCTTGGTTGCGCCGGCGGGGATCTTGGCGGCGATCTCGTATCGCTCGGTGTCCATCCAGGCCGGGCCGCTGAGCTGATAGCTTTTCACGTCGTAGGCGCGCAGCAGGAGAACCCGCATGGTGGCCTCGCCGGACATTTGACCGGGGGAGGACGTGCCTGGACCGCCGCGCATGCGTCCAGGGCCTCTTTGACCGCGTTGCGGCGGCGCCGCCGGCTTCACCGAGACGACTTCAAACGCCGGGGCCGGGGGATTCTGCGCCAAGAGAGCTCCTGCCGCAATAAAAAATCCCAGTACTCGCCGCATACGGACCCCTCCTTTCCCATTAGTGTAGCGGGAAGGCGACGATTCTCAAGGCAGCAGGTCGGGGTGACGAAAACACGACACCAGGTGGTCGTTCACCATGCCGGTAGCCTGCATGAAAGCATAGCAGATGGTCGAACCGACGAAGGTGAAGCCGCGCTTCAGGAGATCTTTGCTCATGGCGTCGGATTCGGCGCTGCGGGCCGGCAGATCGGCGGTGCTGCGCAGGCGGTTCTGCCGCGGACTGCCATCGACGAAGCGCCAGATGTAGGCGTCGAAGGTGCCGAACTCCTTCTGCACCACCAGGAACGCTTGGGCGTTGCGCACCGCGGCGCGGACCTTCAAGCGGTTGCGCACGATGCCCGCGTTCCCCAGCAGTTCGGCGATCTTGTCTTCGCCGTAGCGCGCCACTTTGCGCGGATCGAAGCGGTGGAAGGCGGCTTGATAGGCGGCGCGCTTCTTCAGGATGGTGGACCAGCTCAGGCCGGCCTGCGCGCCTTCCAGAATCAGGAACTCGAACAGCAGGCGATCGTCGTGAACCGGAACGCCCCATTCCCGGTCGTGATATTCCACCATCAGCGGGTCTTCCCCCGCCCAGGCGCAGCGGACCATCGGTTGGCTCATGGTTTTGTGAGTGCCTCGTTGACGCGCGCGGTCAGGATTTCGACAAACCGTTGCGGATCGGTCCCCATCAGCCGGCTGAACAGCTTGCCGGTCCTGTCCAGAATGAGGGTCGCGGGAAACGCGGAGACGTCGAGCGCGCCGGTCAGGCCATCTTCGAAGTAGACAGGCTCCGGCCACTTCTGTTCGTCCAGGAACGGCTTCACCAGCGAGCGGTCGTCATCGGCATCGATGGAGAGGAAGACCACGCCGGGGTTGTCGCGGAAACGCTGGACCACCTGGGCGTAGAGCGGGTGCTGGGCGCGGCAGGGACCGCACCAGGTGGCCCAGAAATCGAGGACCACCACCTTGTTCCGCAATCCGGACATGGCGAACTTCGTGCCGTCGACGGCGGTCAAGGTGAACTGCCAGGGGTCGGTCAACTGCGCGTTGGGATCGGACTTGCGCAAGCGCAGTTCACGCGCGTGGAGCAGCGCGACATTGCGGTCGTAGGCTTCCAGCACCAGGTCGCCGAGGCCGCTTGGCGATCCCTTGGCATTGGCGAACAGCTCGCCCATGCGGTCGCGATCGCGAGCCCGGCTGGCGTCGGTGGAGCGCGAATCGGGGATAGTGAAGGCGTCGGCCATGGCGCGCGCGGCGTCTTCCAGCTTGCCGAGGCGTTCGCACCAGAAGGCGACTTCGCGCGCCGACTCGGCGGTGGGGAAGGTTTCGAAAGAGTGGCGCGCCACCGCAAGGGCTTCGGGTACGCGGCCGAGGCTGCCGGTAGCGCGAGCTTCCTCGACCAGCGCGTGGCCCAGGCCGCGATCGATCTGATTCTGCCTGTCGGCGGGCGCATTGGCGGTCGGCATCTGGCGGTACAGCTCTTCGGAGCGAAGGGCGTACTTGAGCGCGCGTTGCAACTGGTCGACGGAGCCGGCTGAGAGCAGCGCTTGCGTGACGGCCTCCAGGATGGGCAGATCTCCGGCCTGGCGAGCCAGCACCCGCTCGCCCCAGAGGATGGCGGCCGGAACATCGTGCGCTTCGATGGCGGCGCGGGTAGCGGCGCGCTCCAGTTCGGCGCGGCGGGGGGAATCGGGATACTTGCGGAGGTGGTTCTCCAAGGCGCGCAGATATTCGACCGGGCTGGCGCCGGCTTCGGCCAGGGCCTGGTTGAGCTCCTTCTGCTCGTCGCCGACTTGCGCCGCGAGCACCCACGCCATGGCTGCCAGAGCCAGCGGCAGCGCACGGGTCACTGCCCCTTCGATCATTGCGCCTTCATGGCGCGGATGCCCTCGGCAATTTCCGAAGCGCGGGCGCGCGCGGTGTGCATGAAGTTCTCGTTGGCCACGATGCGGTCGAGCAGCGGCAGAAACTGTTCGGGCGCCACGACGCGGTCGCGCTCCAGCGCCGATTCCAGCAGCATCAGGGCATTGACGACGCCCAGCCGGTCGTACTTGGCGGTGCGCTCCAGCTCGATGCGGAGCTGCGCCGACTCGGCCATGCGTTCGAACCAATCCTGCAGAATCTGGGCGTCCTTCGACTCAGAGTAGTTGTACTTGACCTCGGTCTTCTGGTCGCCGTTCTCCAGGCGAAAAGTCTTGGTTCCCATGAACGCCACCTTGGCGGGAGATTCCAGCGGCCGTTTGAAGGAGTCCAACTTCTCGACCAGGCCGTAGACTTCCTGGACGGAGTCGGTATCGAGCTTGAACTTGATGGGCAGATCGTCGTCGACCGCCTCGCGGTACTCGGCATCGCCGCCCTTGGTGAGCGTCACCTGGATATAGGGCGGAGTGCTGCCGGGGAATTCGCGCGAGAAGAACAGGCGGTTCTCGCCGGCGGACAGGCCGGTGGCCAGGAGGGCAATAGCCGGCAGCAGAATGGAAAGGCGCTTCATACCGGGTGCACCAATCTTCGGACGGTGGATTCGCGGGTGGCATGGCAGATGGCTACGGCGAGGGCGTCGGAAGCGTCCAGAGACGCGACCTTCTCGGGCAACCGCAACAGCGACTGAACCATCAACTGCACCTGGCACTTCTCCGCGCGGCCGTATCCCACCACGCTGGTTTTGATTTCCAGCGGGGAATACTCGGCCAGTTCCATTCCCGCCTCAGCGGCGATCAGCAGCGCCACGCCGCGGACGTGCGACAACTTGAGGAGGGTCTTCACGTTGACCGCATAGAAGACCTCTTCCACCGCGGCGGTATCGGGTGAATACTCCCGAACCAACTCGCGCAGCCCCTCGGCGATCTCCAGCAGGCGCTTCTCAAACGCCTGTTTGGGGCTGGTGCGGATCACCCCGGACACCAGCATGCGATGGAGCGAGCCGTCGCTATCGATCACGCCGTAACCGGTTCGCTCCGAGCCGCAATCGATACCGAGGACGCGCACGCTATCCCTCCATCGCCTCCAACTCCTTTTCGTCGATATCGAAGTTGGAATATACGTTCTGCACGTCGTCGTGCTCTTCGATGGCCTCATGCAGCCGCAGCATGCCGGTAGCGTTCTTGCCGGTCAGCTTGACAAGATTCTTGGGAACCATGGCGATGCTGGCTTCGGTAGTCCCGATTCCGGCGGTCTCCAGAGCCTTGACCACGGCTTCGTGGGCTTCGGGAGGCGACAGGACTTCCCAGGTGCCGCCGCCATCGCGGAGATCGTCTCCGCCGGCATCGAGGACGATGTTCATGAGCCGGTCTTCGGTGGCATTTTCGGTGGGGACCAGGATCAGGCTCTTGCGTTCGAACATCCAGGCGACACTGCCCTGTTCACCCAGGTTGCCGCCGTTCTTCGAGAAGACATGGCGGAGGTCGCTGACCGTGCGGTTGCGGTTGTCGGTCGCGACATTAACCAGGACGGCAGCGCCACCCGGTCCGTAGCCTTCGAACATCACCTCATCGATCTGGCCGCCTTCCAGTTCGCCGGTGCCGCGCATGATAGCCTTCTTGATGTTGTCGGCTGGCATGCTGACGGCTTTGGCGGCCACGATGGCGGTGCGGAGCCGAGGATTCCCGTCGGGATCCCCGCCGGAGCGAGCCGCGATGGTGATTTCCTTGATGATGCGCGTGAAGATCTTTCCGCGCTTGGCGTCCGTAGCCGCCTTTTTATGCTTGATAGTGGCCCATTTGGAGTGGCCCGACATGTGAACCTCACGGGTAGGCCCGGCCACGGCGGCCGGGAACAGAGATGTTTATGAAAGCAACCTATTGAGGATACCAGAACCGGGAAATGGGCTCAAGGCTGGTGAACGGGTTGGGCGATACTGGGGGGAATGGACTTCGAACGGGTGGCGGCCAATCTGCGGGAATCGTTCCGGATTATCGCCGCCAGCCAGCCGGAGGGCGAAGTGCGCGAACTGCGGGGGGTGAGCATCGCGTCGGCGGCGGTGACCTTTCAGATGTTCAACGCGGCGTTTCTTTCGTCGCCGGTGGCTTCGGAGGCGGAACTGGAACAGCGGATCCTGACGCCGGCGGTGCACTTCCAGGCACGGGGGCTGGATTGGTCGTACTGGGTGTGCGAAGACTGGCTGCTGCCGAGACCGCGGCGGCGGGCGCGGCGAGTGTTTGAACGACTGGGACTGCGCCACGCGGTGGACCTGCCGGGGATGATCGCGGAGACGCTGGCGCCGCCGGCGAGACCGCTGCCGGAAGTGGCGATCCGGCGGGTGGAAGCGGGGACGACGCGCGATGCGTTCTGCGGCATCGGGTCGACGTGCTTCCATGTACCGTTGCCGTGGTTCGAGGAGGTCTTCGCGCAGGAAGCGGTGTGGGAGCGCTTTGCCAGCTACGTGGGGTATGTGGACGAGGAGCCGGTGTCGACGGCATCGGTGATCGCCGAGGGCGATGCGGTGGGCGTCTATAACGTGGCGACGCTGCCGGGGCGGCAACGGCGGGGATACGGCGAAGCGGTGATGCGGCACGCGCTGGCGAAGGCGTGGAAAGAGCACGGGGTGGGGCGGACGATTCTGCAATCGACGCCGGCGGGATTGAGGCTGTATGAACGGATGGGGTTTCGGGCGGTGACGCGGGTGTCGGTGTATTCGACGTAGAGAAGCCATCAGCCTTCGGCCACCTGCCTCGGACTGGGGCGGGCGATGCGAGGCGGGTTAACAGCCCGCACCAGACTGCCTGTCTGCCTCACAAGGCGGCGCATTCCGGGCGGGTGTGTTAGAATTTCGACGCCAGGAGGGGCTATGCGAGCAAGCCGATCGAATCTTCTATTGCTTGCGATGTTGCTGGCCGCGGGAGTATGCGCGGCGGAGGACGCCGAGGGGTGCAAGGACTCGCCACGGATCGGCCGGTTTCCCAGTAGTGTGATCACGTCGTGCAAGGATAAGGCCGACGAGGCCTTCGGCTTTACGCTGGACAATGGCGGCAAGAAGAACCTCGAAGGCGAATTCCACCAGATCGAGTATCGGTTTCCCAATACCGCGAGCAAGGCGCAGGTGGTTCGCAATCTGAATACGGCGCTGCGCAAAGCCGGGTACACCATGGTGTACGACTCCGGGGATTATGGCGATTTTACCGGGCACATGGGCAAGACCTGGATTCAAATCGAGATCGGCGGCGGCGGCGATATCCTGGAGACGATTCTGGTGGAGACGGCGCTCACGCAGGATGTGGTGGCCAACGCGGCGGCGCTCTCCAGTGGGCTGACCGGTTCCGGCCATACGGTGGTGAACGGCATCCTGTTCGATACGGGAAAAGCCGACGTGAATCCGGAATCGGCGCCGGCCCTGGAGGAAGTGGCGAAACTGCTGAAGGGAGACGCCAAGCTCAAGCTGTATGTGGTGGGCCACACCGACAACGTTGGCGTGCTGGCCGCCAACATGGATCTCTCCAAGCGGCGGGCCGCGGCGGTGGTGCAGTTACTGATCTCGCAATACGGCGTGGCGGCCGGCCGGCTGCAGGCATACGGCGACGGTCCGTATGCGCCGCTGGCGTCGAACGACACCGAGGATGGGCGCACGGTGAATCGGCGGGTGGAACTGGTGAAGCAATAGGTGAAGGGGCTATGTCTGTGTACGTGACGGCATTTGCCGGCGCCGGGCTGCTGGCGATGGCGGCGTTTGGGCAGACGTCGGCGAACGGTCCGCGATTCGAGGCGGCGTCCATCAAGCCAAGCACGGTCGAGGTGGTGCGGCCAGGGTCGGCGCGGGTGGACTCGTCCCGGGTGGAATTGCTCGGCCAATCGCTGGCGCAACTGATCCGCACGGCGTACCGGCTGGAAACCTATCAAAGCGTGACCCTGCCGGATGGGATGAGGAGGGCGTCTTTCGATGTCGTCGCCACGCTTCCGGCGGGCGCCAGCAAGGCGCAGATTCCGGAGATGCTGCAAGCGCTGCTGGCGGACGAATTGAAACTGGTCGTTCGAAAGGACATCCGCGAGCAACCGGTTTGTGTGCTGAGCGTCGCCAAGAACGGGCCGAAGCTCAAAGCGGTAGCGGCGGATGCGACCACGGATATGGTGATTCCCCACACGGACAATCGGACGGCGGTGTCGCGACAGAGAATTCCCGAGGGCTTTGTGACGTACTCGCGGCTGAACGGAACGGTCATCCTGGACGCGCCCAAGATTTCGCTGCCGGACCTGGCGATTCTGCTGCGCCGAGAAGTCAATCTGCCGGTCTTCGATCGCACGGGTTTGCCGGGGTTTTACGAAGTCTCGCTGTTCGTGCCGGCGCCGTGGCTGCGAAGCGGCGTCGGAAAAGCAGCCAGCGACGACAGCTTCGGGTCGAGCGCCGGCGATGCGGCGAACGTACCGATGGCAGTGGAACCGGAGGGGGTGAACCTCTTCAGATCGATCGGGCGGCTGGGACTGAAACTGGAAAAGAGCCATGCGCCGATCGAGCACCTGGTGGTGGAATCGGCGGAAGCGGTTCCGGTGGTGCGTAATTTCCCATGACCAGGATCACGTACAGCCTCGACGGTATTGACAACCGGCCGCTGGGCGGGTTTCCGAAAGTTGACTGCCCTCCTGCCGGATGATACGCTTAGGTCCTTAAAGATAGCCTGTTTTTCCTTAGAAATCACATGGATGCCACGCTGCATGCCCTAGCTGGGATTCTGCTGAAGGCGATTCCCACATTTCTCCTGGTCATCGCTCTCCATCTGTACTTGAAGCTAATGTTCTTCAAGCCGATGGAGAAAATGAAACACCAGCGGTACGAAGCTACCGAAGGGGCGCGGAAACTCGCCGAAGAAACGCTGGAGCGCGTGACGGCGAAGACGGCCGAATATGAAGCGGCCATCCGCGCGGCGCGAGCGGAAGCATACCAGGCGCAGGAACGCTTCTATAAGGAACTGCAAGAGCGCGAAGCGGCGGAACTGGCGGCGGCGCGGCAGCGGGCGGAAGGCGCCATCCGGGAAGCTCGCGACATGCTGGCGAAAGACGTGGCGGCGGCGCAGGCATCGCTGGGGCAGGAGAGCGACGCGCTGGCGTCGAAGATCGCCGATATGCTGTTGCGCGGGAGCGCGGCCGCGGTATGAAGCGCCTGGGATGGATGGTCCTGGCGTTAGGTCTGGTGCTAGCTCCGGTGAAATGGGCCGCGGCGCAGGACACGGCAGCCGCCAAGCCGGAAGCGGCGGAACCCGAGCCGGCGGGCGCGCACGAGGAAAAAGAGCCGGCGGAAATCTGGAAGTGGGCTAACTTCATTCTGCTGGCGGGCGGGCTGGGCTATCTGGCGTACAAACATGCTCCGGCCTTCTTCGCGGCGCGGTCGCGGGAAATCGTGCAGGGCATGACGGACGCGAAGAAGCTGCGTGAAGAAGCGGAAGCGCGCGCAGCGGAAATCGACCGGCGGCTGGCCCACCTGGAGGCCGACATCACGCGGCTGCGCGACGAATCGCAGGCGGAAATCGCCGCCGAAACGGAGCGGCTGGCGGCGCGCCGGGCCGCCGAGATCGTGAAGATCGAGGCGCACGCCACACAGGAAATCGAATCCGCGGGCAAGCTGGCGCGCATGGAGTTGAAGCGCTACGCGGCGCAGCTCTCGATTGAGCTGGCGGAACGTAAGGTGCGCGCGCGCATGACTCCGGAAACGCAGAACGACCTGGTGGGCGGCTTTGTGACCGACCTGCGGAATCCGTCGTCCGGCTCCCAGCAAAACTAACCCCATGACACTCTCCGCCGTCGCCAACCGATACTCGAATGCCCTCGCGGACGTAGTGACCGCCACGGATTCTCCTTTGCGGCCCGCCCAGGCTGTCGCCGAATTGCAGGCGTTCGCGGCGCTGCTGGCTGGTTCGGTGGAATTGCAGAACGCGCTGGCCACGCCGGCGGTGCCGGCCAGCCGCAAACGGGCGGTGGTGGCGAAACTCGCCGACCGGCTGGAGTTGTCGGGGATCACACGGAATTTTCTGTTCGTGCTGATCGACCGCGGGCGCATGGCCGCCATGGCGGAGATTGTCCACAGCTTCGAATTGATTGTGGACGAGCGAATGGGATTCGCGCGGGCCGAGGTGACGGCGGCGCGGGAGCTGACGGAAGCGCAGCGGCGGGACGTGAGCGCGGAGCTGGAACGGCTGACGGGCAAGCGGCTGCGGGCGCGGTTCGCGGTGGACGAATCGCTCATCGGCGGGGTGGTGGCGCGCATCGGTTCCACGGTGTACGACGGCTCGCTGCGCGCGCAGTTGGCATTGCTGGAACATCGGTTGGGCGAGCAGGCGTAGGGGCAGGTAACGGGAAGAACTTATGGCTCAAATCAGAGCGGACGAAATAACCAAGATTCTCCGCCAGGAGATCGAGAACTACGAGCGGGCAATCGACGTATCGGAGGTCGGCTCGGTGATCTCCGTGGGAGACGGCATCGCCAGAATCCATGGCCTGGAAAAGGTGATGGCGGGCGAGTTGATCGAGTTTCCGCACGGCGTGGCGGGCATCGCCATGAACCTGGAAGAAGACCAGGTGGGCTCGGTGCTGCTGGGCGATTTTGCGGAAATCAAGGAAGGCGACGAAGTGCGGCGTACGCGCCGTATCATGTCGGTTCCGGTGGGCGAAGCGCTGGTGGGCCGGGTGGTGAACGCGCTGGGGCAGCCGATCGACGGCAAGGGTCCGGTGGCGACCACGCAGTTCTTTCCCGTGGAGCGGCTGGCGCCGGGCGTGGTGGCGCGGAGTCCGGTGAAGCAGCCGCTGCAGACCGGGATCAAGGCGATCGACGGGATGGTGCCGATCGGACGCGGACAGCGCGAGCTGATCATCGGCGACCGGCAGACCGGGAAGACGGCCATCGCCATCGACACCATCATCAATCAGAAGGGCGGCGACGTGATTTGCATCTACGTCGCCATCGGGCAGAAGCGCTCGACGGTGGCGCAGGTGGTGAAGACGCTGGAAGAGCACGGCGCCATGGAGTACACCATCGTGGTGTCGGCGTCGGCGTCGGATCCGGCGCCCATGCAGTACATTGCGCCGTTTGCGGGATGCGCCATGGGCGAGTACTTCCGCGACAGCAAGCGGCACGCGCTGTGCGTGTACGACGATTTGTCGAAGCACGCGGCGGCGTATCGCGAAATTTCGCTGCTGCTGCGCCGTCCGCCGGGCCGCGAGGCGTTCCCGGGCGACGTATTCTATTTGCACAGCCGGCTGCTGGAGCGCGCCGCCAAACTGAATGAAGCAGAGGGCGGCGGATCGCTGACGGCGCTGCCGTTCATCGAAACGCAGGCGGGCGACGTTTCGGCGTACATTCCGACCAACGTCATCTCGATTACGGATGGGCAGATCTTCCTGGAGTCGGACCTGTTCAATTCCAACGTACGGCCGGCCATCAACGTGGGCATCTCGGTGAGCCGCGTGGGCGGCAACGCGCAGACGAAGGCGATGAAATCGATTGCCGGCAGTCTGCGTCTGGACCTGGCGCAGTATCGCGCGCTGGCAGCGTTCGCGCAGTTCGGCAGCGATCTGGACAAAGCATCGATGGACCAGCTCAATCGGGGCCGGCACCTGGTGGAGATTCTGAAGCAGGGACAATACCAGCCGCTGCCGCTCGAAAAGCAGGTGCTGATCATCTACGCCGGCACCAAGGGGTACCTGGACGACATTCCGGTGGAGCAGTGCCGCAAGTTCGAAGAGGAACTGTACCGCTTCGTCGACAACAGCCATCGGGGGATTGCGGAAGAGATCCGCACCAAGAAGGCCTTGGACAAAGAACTGGAGCCCAAGGTAGCTGCCGTGATCAAGGAATTCAAAGAGCGGTTTACGGCGGAGAAGCGGTAGCGGGATATGCCCAGCCTGATCGACATGCGGCGGCGGATCCGCTCGGTGAAGAATACCCAGCAGATCACAAAGGCCATGAAAATGGTCTCAGCGGCCAAACTACGGCGGGCGCAGGACCGGGTAGTGGCGTCGCGGCCGTACGGCGCGCTGTTGCGCAAAGTGCTGGCCAACGTAGCGGCGGCGGCCGAGGGAAACGCGGACGGAGCGCCTTCGAACGGGCTGCTGGCGCGGCGTCCGGAGACCAATGTGCTGCTGGTGTTGATCACCGGCGATAAGGGGCTGGCGGGAGCGTTCAACGCCAACCTGGTGAAGGGCGCGCAGCGGTTTCTGGCGGAGCATGCCGAAGCCAAGGTGCGGCTGGAGCTGATTGGCCGCAAAGGGCGCGACTTTTTCCGGAAGCGGGACGCCGACATCGCGGGCGAGCACATCGGGCTGGCGGCCAAGGTGGAGTACGAAGCGGTGGCCGCGATCGCGCGAAAGGCGATGGATCTGTATCGCGCCGAAGAGATCGACGCGGTGTACCTGGTGTACAACGAATTCAAGAGCGTGGCGTCGCAGAAGATGACGGTGAAGCGGGTGCTTCCGGTGGAGATGCCGGAGCAGACGGAGCCGGTGGACTACCTGTTCGAACAGCCTCCGGTGGACATGCTGGCTGCGCTGCTGCCGCGCTATGTGGAGACGGAATTCTTCGGCGCCATGCTGGAATCGGCCGCGGCGGAGCATGCCGCGCGCATGACGGCGATGGAAGCGGCCACCAGCAATGCGGGCGACATGATCGAGAGGCTGACATTGTTTATGAACCGGGTGCGGCAGGCCAGCATCACCAAGGAAATTATCGAAGTGGTGAGCGGCGCGGCGGCCGCGGAGTGACTAAGGACGATATGGCAACTACCGACACGATGGTTATCGGCAAAGTGGTCCAGGTATCCGGACCGGCCGTGGATTGCGAATTTCCCGAAGGTCAGATTCCCCTGGTGTACACCGCGATCCGCGTGACCAGCGAGGGATTCGACGCCCCCGACCCCATCGATATTATCTGCGAAGTGCAGCAGCACATCGGCGAAGGCCGCGTGCGCACGGTCGCGCTGCAGCCCACCGAGGGCCTGGTGCGCGGCATGAAGGCCATCAGCCTGGGGCATCCGGTGGAGGTGCCCGTGGGACCGGAGACGCTGGGCCGCGTGCTCAACGTGATCGGCCAGCCGGTGGACAACATGGGTCCGGTGAACGCCAAGAAGCACTACCCGATTCATCGGCCGTCGCCCTCGTTTGAAGATCAGTCGACGCGCCTCGAAATGTTCGAGACGGGCATCAAGGTCATCGATCTATTGGAGCCGTATCTGC
>Ga0181529_10000217_pt1 | contig 84077 bp, 72 predicted proteins | sample PEATcosm2014_Bin_36_FD_119763 | JGI IMG/M metagenome (GOLD analysis project Ga0181529, IMG submission 119763) | Peatland microbial communities from MTU Mesocosm Facility, Houghton, MI, USA - PEATcosm2014_Bin10_30_metaG | ecosystem: Environmental > Terrestrial > Soil > Wetlands > Peat | place...
CCTGTCTCCGCTTCACCGGCCGAAACCACTCTCCCTCAAACCAAATAAAATGAATACCAACTTACAGCAAACGGCAACCTGTCAATTTACAAACTGTCTCACCCAAGGGGTTCACCCCAAACACCGTCAAGCCCCCTCGCCGGTGGAAAACCCACCCACAACCCTCAAACTAATCCACTTCCCCAAAACAAAATCGATAGCAGATGAGTTATGGTCCGCTTGGTATACTGGTAGTAGTAAATAAGAAAAGAGAATAGGCCCAGCGTCCACGCTGGGCCTTCGGTTTTAACCCCTTCGCCTTTCACCACAAAGGAGCCCGTCAAGTCCGCATCCACTCGCCGCACAAAAATTGTACGAAGTCCAAGGCTAACCACTTTAGAATCATCCCATAGGGGGGTATACCCCCCCGGGGGGATGATATCGGCGCCCTCAACTCCGGGTGCCCCATTCATGACAGCTCCATCGTCATGGGAGGGGGCCAGCCTAGCCTCCCGCAGCAACGTTTTCGCAGCCACACCCATGCCGAAGCCGCGTACCATGGTCACGTGAACCATGTCCTCATCGTCGACGACGAAGCCGAAATCCGCGACTCCCTCGAATCCATCCTCGCCGAGGAGGGCTACGCCGTCGCCACCGCCGCCACCGCGCACGAGGCCCTCACTCTCCTCGCCGACGCCGCCTACGACGTCGTCCTGCTCGACATTTGGCTGCCCGACCGCGACGGCCTCGACGCCCTCGGCGACATCCGCCAGATGGACTCCGCGCACCTGCCCGAAGTCATCATCATCTCCGGTCACGGCACCATCGAGGCCGCCGTCCGCGCCACCAAGCTCGGCGCCTACGACTTCCTCGAGAAGCCGCTCTCCCTCGACCGCACCCTCATCGTCCTCAAAAACGCCATCAACGCCCGCCAGCTCCGCGAGGACAACCAGGAGTTCGTCCGTCAGCTCGCCTTCCGCGCCTCGGTCACCGGCAACTCCGTCCCCATGAAGGCCCTCCGCCAGCAGATCAAGCTCATGGCCCCCACCAACGGCCGCGTCCTTATCTATGGCGAGTCCGGCACCGGCAAGGAACTCATCGGCCGCGCCATGCACGCCGAATCCCTCCGCAAGGACCGCGTCTTCGTCGAGCTCAACTGCGCCGCCATCCCCGAGGACCACATCGAAACCGAACTCTTCGGCTACCGCCGTGGCGCCATCACCGGCATGGCGCCCGGCACGCCCGCCGAAAAGCGCGGGACGTTCGAACGCGCCGACGGCGGCACCCTCTTCCTCGACGAAGTCGGCGACATGAGCTTGAAGACGCAAGCGAGAGTCTTGCGGGCATTGGATGAGCAGCGCTTTCTTCCCGTCGGCGCTACTCAACCCATCCACGTCGACGTCCGCGTCATCGCCGCCACCAACAAGGACCTCGAAGAGGAGATCGCCCGCGGCAACTTCCGCGAGGACCTCTTCTACCGCCTCAACGTCATCCCTTTCTTCGTCCCGCCGCTGCGCGACCGCAAGGAGGACATCCCGCTGCTGGTCAAGGAATTCCTGCAGGAGTTCGGCCAGCAGTACGGCCGCCCCCACGTCGAAATGCACGCCGACGCCCTCGACACCCTCCGCCAGTACAACTGGCCCGGCAACGTCCGCGAGCTGCGCAACCTGGTCGAGCGCGTCCTCATCCTCAATCCGCGCACACAGCGCATCGAACGCAAGCACCTGCCCGCTCTCGTCGCTCGCGACCCCGCCCGCGACGGCCAGCGCACCCGCGGCGAAGACTTCTCCACCCTGCTCGAAGCCCGCGAGGCCTACGAGCGCGACTTCATCCTCAAGAAGCTCGACGAGTGCCACGGCAACGTCACCCGCGCCGCCGAAGCCCTCGGCCTCGAACGCTCCCACCTCTACCGCAAAATGCGCGCCCTCGGCATCGCCATCAAGGAATAGCCACCACTTCTCCCAACTCGCCAACCGACGCCGGGTGCCCCATTCATGAGTGGGCCCGCCGCCACATCCTGTCCGTTTATCGTCTCTTTCCTCCCCCAAATGTGGCAGCCCACCTCCCCGAACGGAGCATTACCTCCCGCGTAACTGCCTCTACCATCGAGACATTGAGGAGCGACTTCCATGTCTTTCACCGGTACGATGACCGTGGCCGACCAGCCGAAAGCGTCCCAAACCTGGCTGCGCGAGCATCGCGGCGTTCAGTTCGCCATCGCCGTCGCCGGCAGCCTCATCTCCTGGCGCCTGTCGAGTCCCCGCTTCATCCATCTGCCCTCCCCGCCCCCCGCCAGCTTCGCCGACCGCCTCCTGCTGGCTGGCCCGCCGTTGCTCGGACTCGGCCTGTGCGTTGCCTTTATCTGCTGGGGCTCATTTCTCTTCAATCGTTACGCGGACAGCTCCGAACCCCGCCTGGCCGGCGCCGCCCAGGCCGCCGCCAGGAAGAGGACGCCGCTCTGGTTCAAGCTGACCTTTGCAATCGCCTTTGCGGCTCCCGTCGCACTCGAGTGGGGCATGCTCTATGTGCGCTATCTCTGGCCCTCGCACGCAAAAGCCATATCGCAGCAAGCTCACGTGGCGATGCTGCTGGTTTCCCTCGTCGGCCTGTTCGCCGGGGCCGTGATCAAGCGGAAGCAAACCAGCCCGTCGGCCCCAGGAAGCGCCGTGGAAGAAAAGTCCTGGCTCGACTCCAGGCAGGTCCGGTTCGTCATCGCGACCGTCGTCGGCGTTGCCGTCCTCATTGTCATCGGCCGGCTGGGCAAAATCTACTTCCCCGAACATCTGCACCTGGTGTTGAGAATAGGCGCCCTCGCATTGTCTGCGCTCACCGTCGGTTTCCTCGTCATCGAGCCCCGGAAATCGGAACCCGCCGCCGGCACACCGCTCCTCGACGCGGAACGCCTGAACACCGCCGCCCGTACCCCGAGGTCTCGACCACGGGTCTCAGCCAGCACCGTTGTCGGCGTTGTCCTGGGTACCTCGATCGTGGGAGTGCTGCTTCTCCCCGTCGATCCGCACCTCAAGCGCCTCCTGTCCGTCGTGCCGGTCCTGTTGCTGGCGCTGATCGGAAGCGCATTCTCCTCCGTCAAGCGGCGGGTTCTGCGGCTGGCCAAGCAGGGCGACTACGACGAAGCCCTGCGCGTCGACAAGCAATTCTCCTGGATTCCCGGCTACGGCACCTCGCTCGAAGGGACCATTCTCTTCCAGGCAGGTCGATACTCCGAAGCTCAGGCCCTGCTGAAACCTCTCGCATACGAGAGCGACGGCCAGCCCAAACGCACCGGCACCGCGCTCTACGTCTACACGCTCGCCCTGGAAAACGGCGGGCGCGAGGCGGAGGCACAGGCGCTGCTTGAGGGCGCCGTCCAGGTGCCCCAGATGAGCGGGGGCTTCCACATCACCCTCGCCACCTGCCTTCTCTCCCAGGACAAGGACCCGCAGCGCGCTCTCGAACTCATCGAGCAGGCCATGTCCAACTGGCCCATCTCGCTGGATCGCTACGAGGCCCGTTCCGACCAGATGATGCGCCTCGCCCGCTACGCCTGGGCGCTCGCCGCCTGCGGACGCAGAGAAGACGCGCAAGCACAGCTACAGCAGGCCTTCGCCGGGACCGCCGGTTTCAGGCCCGCCGATCTGGCTGGACTCCAGTACTTTGCCGGCGAAACCTGGCGCGTGCTCGGCGACACGGCCAAGGCCCGCGCCGCCTTCAACGAAGCGCTCCGGCTTGCCGTCCCTGGCTCCGCCCCCGCAACCAGCGCGCAAAAAGCCATGGCCAAACTCGTCAATCGATAAACCCGCCGGCTCGCCGCCGCGCGCCAATCACCCGTCCAGCCGCACCCGCGCCGCATTCCCGCCCTGGCACTTGGCGGCATACAGCAGCTCATCGGCCCGCTTCACCGCGGCCTCGGCCGGCTCGCCCTGCTTCAGCAGCGCCGCTCCGACTGACACCGTCAGGCTCACCAGCTTCTCCTCCACCGGGATCCGGCACGACGCAATCGCCTCCCGGCACCGTTCCGCCAGCGCTTCCAGATCCATCAAATTCACATCCAGCGCCACCATCAGGAACTCCTCGCCGCCCCACCGTCCGGCGGCATCGCCAGGCCGAAGCGTCTCCGTCAGGCTCTCTCCCACCGTCTTCAGCGCAACATCGCCGGCGGCATGGCCGTGCGCGTCGTTCACCCGTTTGAAGCCGTCGATATCCAGCAGCAGCACACCCGCTTTTCTGCCAAACTCCTCGGCTTCTTCCAGCGCCTGGCGCAGCTTCAGCTCAATGTGCCGGCGGTTCGAGAGGCCCGTCAGCGCGTCGCAGTACGCCAGCGCCTCCAACTCCTTCGCGCGCCGCTCCAGCTCTTTCTGTCCAGACAAGCTGCTGAACACCTCCACCGCGCCAATCAGCTTGCCCGAGCTATCCACTACCGGCGACACCCGCACCGCGACCGGGACCCTATGGCCGGTCTTGTGCCGCAGAAACACCTCCGCCTCCCGCGCCTGGCCGTCCTTCAGTGTGGCCGACAGCGGGCAGCCCAATTGGCACAGCGGCCGGCCCTCCGCGTCCACATGGTTCAGGAAGTTGTCGAAGCAGTGTTTGCCGACCGCTTCGTCGCGCTCAAAACCCGACAGGTTCTTGGCGCCGCGGTTCCAGTAGGTGATCTTCCGCCCTTTATCGACGAAGTACACGCCCTCGGAGAGGTTGTCGCACACATCCTGGTGGAACGACGTTGCCTTCGCCTTGGGCTGCGTCGCGCTCCGGCCCTTCCGCGCCGGCCGCTTCGCACTCTGCAAATCGGCTGGCTCGCTCTTCGCCGCAACGTCCGTGGCTGTTTCCGCCGTGCCGCTCACCCGGCCGGACGCAGAATGCATATCCGCAAGTTCGCGGACCACCACTCCCGACAGGTAGGCCAGGTCCTGCAGCGCCTGGAACTTCTCCTCGCCTGAGCTCGCCTCCGACTCCATGATCGCGCGCAGCCGCTGCTCCTCGCGCTCCACAAAGGAGATCGCTATGTCGATCGCACGGACCGCGGAATTGTTTTGCTGCGCAGGCATCGGTCGAAAAGTCGCTCTCGTTAGCAGTCTCGCGCGGACCGGCGCAAGCGCTCTGTGACCGCCGTCACGTCGGTTGCGAAGGAAACCCGCCACTCCGGGCTGCGCTTCTGTCCACGTCGCCAACGCCCGTTATGGCTGTCATAACTTGGGGGGCGGCATCAACCCGTGTGTCCGCTTCTTTGTTGCCGCGGCCGTCGATCCTCCCGTGACCGCCGCGAACGGCTGCACAATTTGCAGGGCAGGCTGGTTGTTCGGCGAACCGGTCCACGGCCACAGCAGTTGTCCGAACAGCACGTTGGCGTTTTCCCCGGTGCCCGGGTCGTCGAAGTCGGTATAGCTGGGCTCGGAACTCGAGGCGGTGAGGCCCTCCGCCGCCGTATACGTAATCGTCCCGGCGCCGCTGGTAACGTCTGCAACCGCGAAGTTATAGTCGCCGCCAATGCAGAACTCGAGCGCGGCGAGCGGCGCCAGGTTGGCGACCGTCGCCGGCTGGTTGCTCTGCGTCGTTTGTCCGAGAATGCCGATGCTGGCAGTCCCCACCAGCTTCTTGGTGTTGTCGTTCACCGTAAAGGTGGCGCCCGAAATAAGCGCCGAGGGGTCGCTGTATCCGTCGTCCCCGCCGGCGTTGTAGTACGTCAAAACGATCGTGAAGGAATATCCCTTCGGTATTGTGGAACTGGGCAGGTTGGCGAGCGAAGTGTGAATGTTGTTGATCCAGTCGCCGGCTGCCGTGCCCGACCACGTCTGCACCGTGGCCGTCAGCTGGCTGCTCCCCGGGGTCGCATAGATCGCAAACTGCTGCCACTTGTTGGGCTCCGGGTCGGTCGAATAGCCGTTGAATTGAAAGCTGAAGCCGCCCGCCGTGCTGACGAAATCGGCGGTAAAGTCGACCACCGCGGAAACCCCGGTAAGGGCCGCGCCCCCTCCGCCCAGGAAGTAGTTGACGTTGCCGTTCCCCAGGCCGACTGGCGGCAGCGCCGCCGAAACAGTTGACGGAAACGCGCCGCCGGCCACCGACCACAGCTGGTTGTTGTTTCCAGTTGGCTTTACCGGAAAGGCGTCCAGCGCCGCCGCACTCGCGTTTCCCTGGATGTCGATCACATTGCCGTTCAGCTTGCTGACGATGAAGAACTCTCCCGAGTCCCCCGGATCGGCAACGAAACACCACAGCTGGTCGTCCGCCGCCGTCTTTTTGGCAACGCCCAGCAGGACGCCGGCGGTCTGCGAAGCTCCCGGGATCTCGATCGCGTCTCCATTCTTGTTCACGATGGAGTAGTACCCGGAGCCCGCCGGATCGGGCGCGAAGTTCCAGAGCTGATCGTCTGTGCCGCTCCCGCTCTGCGGACTCGCGCTGACGCCGCTGGAAGTAATCTGGATCACGTTGCCCAGCTTGCTCTTGATCGGGTAGTAGGGCTGCACCACGGTGATGGAGAGCGCCGTGCTCAAGCTGTAGGCGCCGCCAAACGCCGATAGGGAGACCGTCCTCGAATACGCTCCAGGGGTCAGCGTGGATGCAGCCGACGCCGTAAAGGTGGTTGCGACCGATTGACCTTTGCCCAGCGAAAACGAAGCCGTGGCCGGCGTCGCGGTCACATCGGCATCGGCTTCGGCGAGCAGCGTCAGATCGACGGTGGTCCCGGCGCCGTGAACCGAGGTCACCGTCACCTTGATGGGCTGCGAAGCGCCCTGCGCCAATTGAATCGAAGCGGCCGAGATCGAAAGCTCCGCCATCGTGGCCGTAATCGGAATCGACACCGATCCACCCCAGCTATCGCCCTGAATCGTCAGCGTGGCCGTACTGGTGTCGGGAGTGGAGACCGTCGGCGCGAATTGAACATTCACCTGAATGTATTGCCCGCTCAGCACCGCCAAAGGCGTGACGCCGTTCGAATGCCCCTCCTGCACCGCCACATTCACCTTCACCCCGACCGGTTTCACTCCGGGCGGCAGGTCGCCAGGGTCCGGAAACTCAATTTCCGTCTTGGTGATGAAACTCAAAACCGACACCAATGTGATCGCGCCGCCCGAGGTGTCACCGGAAATGGCGGCGGTTACGTTTGCCGTTGCGGAAAGGACGCCACAGGTCGTGGAGAGGTTTGCCGTTTGACCTGGCGAAACCACTCCGCAGGCGATATTTGCTGGACTGAAATTAGGCGTCCCCATACCGAACCCCCTAAATTCAAGAAATCATCGCGCTAGTCTACCCCATTTCCCCTGTTCCTGAATTGAACTGCCGGTGGCTTCTTTTACCCCAGGACATCCACCGGGCCCAAGCCAATTTATGCGCAGGTCATCCCGCGAGAGAAACACATGTCAACCCCCAAAAACCCTTCCCTCCACCCTTAACCTCCAATCTCCCAGCCACTTGCTCGGAAAAAATAGATGGCAGATGAGTTATGGTCCATTTGGTATAATGGAAGCAGTAAGAAATCAAAAGACAATGCCCGGCGCATCCGCCGGGCGTTTTTAGTTGTGCGTCAGAAATAAGGGTACGAATGGGCGGTTCCGGGATCATGGGTTTTCGGATTGGCAGCCGGCTGGTAGCCCAAGGTTTGTATAGATAGAGCCGTATATACGAAACTGCAACCTCAATCGCATCAACAAATCAGGTGTATATACAAGGGGGGTACCCCAGGTCGACGTCGCCGAGTTTCAGCGTGGCAGTCTGGACGGCCATGACAGCCGCGTAACTCCTGCCCTGCCGTCACATACGCCCCAACCCACCTGGACGCGTCACCTGTGATAGCAGTCACCGCAACCCCTGCGCTCCCCGGCGTGTACTTGCTGCATGAGATTTGCGGGGAAATTCTGCGCGTTGAGCATCATCGCAACCCTGCTCGCTTGGGCCGGCGCCGCACCCGCCCAGCATAAACCTAAAGATGCGGAGTGCCTTGCCTGCCACGCCGGCCCAGCCCCGTCCGCCGACGGCGCCCGCGCCAACCCCGCCATCGACGGCGCCAAGGAGCACGCTTCCATCCACGGCAGCATGTTGGCCTGCGTCGACTGCCACAAGGACGTCAAGTCCGCTCCGCACGAGAAGACGCCCGCCAGAATTACCTGCACCCCGTGCCACGGACCGGCGCAGGCCGCCTACGCGCAAAGCTACCACGCCACCGCCCGCAAGCCCGACGGCTCCGTTCCCGCCACCTGCACCGACTGCCACGGCGACGCGCACACCATCCTGCCCGCCTCCGACCCCAAGTCGAAGATCTACCACTCCAACATTCCCGCCACCTGCGGCGCCTGCCACGGCCAGAAGTTCCTGATGGAGTCGACCGGCAACAGCAACCAGCCCTACGTCAGCTACCAGCAGAGCGTCCACGGCCGCGCGGTGGAAAACGGCTCGCAGCAGGCCGCCGTCTGCACCGACTGCCACGGCGCGCACGACATCTTACCCGCCAACGACGCCCAGTCGCAGATCAATAAGTTCAACGTCCCCAGGACCTGCGGCCGCTGCCACGCCGGCGTGCAGGCGGTGTTTGTCCAGAGCATCCACGGCCAGGCCATCGCCCGCGGCAACGGCCTGGCCCCCGTCTGCACCGACTGCCACGGCATCCACACCATCAAGGCGCCCAGCGACCCCAACTCCTCGGTCTCCAGCCAGAACCTCTCGCGCGATACCTGCGCCGGCTGCCACCAGGGCGTGCGCCTCACCCAGGAGTTTGGCATCATCGGCAACCGCGTCTCCACCTACAACGACAGCTACCACGGTCTTGCCTCGCAGGGCGGCTCGGTCGTGGTCGCCAACTGCTCCAGTTGCCATGGCATCCACAACATCCTGCCGTCGAGCGACCCGAACTCCACCATCAACTCCGCCAACCTCGAAGCCACCTGCGGCCAGTGCCACAAGGGCGTCACCCGCAAGTTCACCCTCGCCAAGGTCCACGTCGACACCGACGGCGGCCAGGCATCCGACAGCGGCACCCGCGCCGTCCGCTACGTGCGCTGGTTCTACCTTCCGCTGATCCTTTTCGTCGTCGGCGGAATGCTGCTGCACAACTCCATCCTCTGGCGCGCCAAGGCCCGCGCCCGCCGCCGCGCGCAGACCTCGACCGTCGTGCGCATGACCAAGAATCAGTACACGCAACACCTGGTCCTGCTCACCAGCTTCTTCGTCCTGGTGGTCACCGGGTTCGCGCTGCGCTTCCCGGATTCCTGGTTTGCATCGCTGCTGGGCCTGGGCGAGCACTTGCGCAGCATCATCCACCGCATCGCAGGCGTGGTCCTGGTCGCCGACGGCATCTACCACATCTTCTACGTCGCGCTCACCGCCGAGGGCCGCCGCCTCATTCGCGACCTCCTGCCTACGTCCAAGGACGTGACCGACGCCTGGGGAACGATGCTTTATTACACCGGCTTCCGCAAAGAGAAGCCGAAGTTCGGCCGCTTCAACTACGCCGAAAAGACCGAGTATTGGGCGCTGGTCTGGGGCACCGTGCTGATGGCCGTCACCGGCATCATGTTGTGGGCCAAGGTGCCGGTCGGCAACGCGCTCGCCCTGTGGTGGATCGATGCCGCCACCGCCGTCCACTTTTACGAAGCCATCCTGGCAAGCCTCGCCATCCTCGTCTGGCACTTCTACCAGGTCATCTTCGATCCCGATGTCTACCCCATGAACTGGGCCTGGCGCGACGGCACCATGCCCGCCGACCTCTATCGCCACGAACACGAGCTGGACGCCGAAACCCTTGCCGGTGCCGGCCCAGCCCCTTCCCCCAACGACGTTGCGGCCAAGCCTGAAGATGGGCCGCCGCGAGAGTAGCAACCGAGCATCACGGCTTCACGAATACCAAGAAAGAAGGATCAATCGCCCGATGAAACTTCAAATTGCAGTCGCAGTTGTCGCATCCCTCTCCCTGCTGGCCTGTACTCAGTCTCCCGCGCAGGACCCGGATGCCGCCGCCCTTTACAAGGCCAAGTGCGCTATGTGTCACGGCAACCAGGGCCAGGGCAAGCCGCCCATGGCGCCCAAGATCGCCGGCTCGGCCAAAACCTCCGTCGTGTTGACCAAGGGCGGCGAGCCGCAAGGCGAGCACGTAAAGCCCATGGCCTCGATCACCGCGGACCAGATTGCCGCGCTGGCAGCCTACGTCAAAGCCTTGAAGTAGCCGTCTTTTATCAAGCCGCAGGCACGCGCGCGGCGGGATGAGAACGTCATCCCGCGCCGTGCCGCACTGTTCCTGTTTGGGCCGTGGTGGCTTTCCTAGTTGGAAGGAGCGGCTGGCGGAGCCGGTGGCTTCGCGGCAGGAGCTTTCGCTGCCTTGGGCGCGGTTGGCGCCTTGGGAGCAGCCGGCGGAGTGAGCGTAATCTTCGGCGGCGCCGGAGGCGCGGGCGGCAGCGGCTGCACATCGCCCTTGCGCACGGAGATGTCTCCGTCCGTCGTAGTGAGGTGGACCAGCGGCCCGCCGGAGCCCACGGTGCCGGTCAGCGAGCGCCCGTTCTCGCTGCTCCGCGTTGTCAGGGCAAAGTCGGTGTCGACGCTGCCATCGCTGGTGTTTGCCTGCATCGCAAAGCTGGCTTTCTCCGGGAGCGTGGTGTGGATCGAACCGTCGCGGTCTTCCAGCGTAATGTTGCCCAGCACAGGCGCCGCGGTCAGGTTGATCGATCCGTCGCGGTTGGTCACCGAGATGTCGCCGGCCATTCGGTCCAGCGTGATGTTGCGGTCGCGCGTGGTCAGAACCACGGGACCCATCGCCTGGTCCGCCGAGAGGTTCATGTCCGGGCTGATCTCCACCTCGCCGTCCAGCCGGGCAAGTTGGAAGTCGGTGCGGCTGGTGTGGAAGTGGAACGGCCCGGCGATGTGTTCCACGTGGGTGGTCCCGAAAAACTCCCCGCTGACGGTCACCTGGCCGGTGATGTCGGCGAGCGTGATGTCCTCGGCGTGGCCCTGGATGGAAAGGCCGCCATCGATGCTGTGCGCGCTGATGGATGAGCCGCTGTTGTTGATGTGCGCGCTCGCCGGCCCGGTGATGGCGGAGAGATCGATGCCGCCGTGGTTGGCGGTCGTATTGACCTGCCCTTTGATGGAGGCCACGTGGATGTCGCCGCGGTTGGCATTGATCGTAACCGCCGTGGCGGCGGGCACGCTGACTACCAGGTCGCCGCGCGCGCCGTCCAGCGCCGGTATCTTGATGGTGAGGGCATTGCCGTCCGTGCTGACGGCCGGGCTGAACTGCTGCGCTCTCGAATCCGCATCCGAGTCCGAATGCGAATAGATCTGCTTGTGCAGCGCGATGTGGATGCGGCCGTCATCGCTGGTGCCGTTCACGGTAACGTCGCCGCGCGGGTTGACTACGGTGAACGATCCGCCCGCCGCGAAGGCGGCGTCGAGCATCTGGTCCGACTCATGCTTGTCGCCGAACAGCTCGTCGAACGAATTCTGGTCGAAGTGGTAGCCGGGAATCAGCCTGCTGTAGCCGGAAGGGAACCCGAGGCCGTGGTTCGCTATGGCCCCCGCAAACACAAAGATCGCCAGCAGAAAGACAACGCCGCCGCCGACCGAGCGCCGGTACGCCGGCCGCTGCGGATCGCGCAGCAGGACCTGGTCGATCGCCCACTCGGCCAGCACCACCGCGCCGGCGCCGACCAGCAGCAGAGGCCACCAGTGCCCGTACCATCCCCAGAAGCGATCCCGGTCCAGGCGGCCGGTCTGGATCAGCAGGAAGACTATGCCGATCGCGATCAGCAGCAGCGGTCCCAGCACGGAGCCGCGCCGCATCGAGCGCATCTGGTAGCGGAACTGGTCGCGCTGGGCACGCCAGGCGGCGCGCTGGGCGCGGGCCTGTTCGCGGAAGAAACGCCCCTGCTCGCGAGGATCGTATCCGGGCGGAGGTGTGGGAGGCGGTACAGGCGGAACACCGGGAGGAGGATAGCTGGCCATGGCTTACCTTCCTTCCTGGTCGCGGCTGCCGGGTTGAGCATTCGGGTCGACGGGCGCGAGTTCCGTGGTGGCCGCCGTGGCCGCCGGCGGAGCGGTTGGGCTGGGAGGAGGTGTGTAGCCATAGCCGTAGCCGTAATTGAACGTGTGCCTGAAGAACAGCAGGACGCCCGCGCCAATCAGGAACAGCGGCCAGCTATGCGCCCAGGTGAGGATGCGCAGCGCATCCAGCAGCCAGATGACGCCGATGAAGATCAACCAGAACGACCCGCGGATGGCGCGCTGGAGCCGCCATTGATAGTAGGCGCTGCCATCGTTCTCAAAGCCCGGCCCGGTCGCGACCATCCTGCGCACAAATAGCCACACGCCCAATCCGATCAGAAGCAGGGGGACAAACAGCCGTCCGCGAAAGACATGCAGGAAGGGAATGTTGCCGACGAGAAACAATGCTCCGAGCGCGATCAGCCAGATCGCGGCGGTCGGGAAACGACGGTAGTAGGGCTGGTTCGGATCGGGATACTGGGGCATGGGAGGCACCGGCGGGATTGGCGGCACAGCATACGCGGCCGGGTCGGGCGGCACGGCCCACTGCGCAACCGGCGGGGTGTAGGTATAGCTGTAGGGAGGCGCGTACGGATTCGCCGGCGGCGCATTGGGATCCGGTGGGTTGGCCATTTGAGGGGCCGCGGCATCGGGGGTTGGGACCGCACCGGGTTGGGCCGGGTTGGGTGCGCCGCCGGGCCACGCCTTGCCGAAGCCGAGCCGCTCGGAGAGATCGTTGAGCCCGAACGGATTGGGCAGCGGCGTCCCATCGCGGCGGGCGCGCGCGGTGTGGTACGCCTCGGCCACCATGTAGCAGACCCAGCCGGCGATGAATAGCCCGAAGAGGCCGTTGACGTCGCTGGTCAGCGAGACCAGCACCGCAAACACCACCAGGTGCACGATGCCCTTGGCGTACTGCTCGTTGTACATGGCGCCTACGCCGGGGATGAAGCCAAGCAGCGCCGCCAGGATGGGGTTGGGCGCGCCGGAGGGCGCCGGCGTTCCGGCCGGTGGATAGCCGGCGGGACCGGGCTGGGGTTGGCCGGGGTAAGGATAGCCCGCGTAAGGATAACCAGCCGGCGGTGCAGTGCCGGCCACGCGGGCAGCCAGGCAGGGTTCGCAGAAGACTTGCGTTCCCACGTTGCGAACGCATTCCGTGCACAGCGGCTTGCCGCAGTTCTGGCAGAAGGCTGCGCGCTCACGGTCGAAATGATTGGCGCAGTTCATACCAGGGTCCTTTCCACGCGTACGGTCGCGGCCGCGAATGCAGCCACGGCTCTGCTCCGGTTCCTGTCGCCTACCTGCGCGACCAACAGGCGGCGGTTTTGCCAGATCTCCTCGCGGCGGCTGGTGTACGGGGCCGGCGCGATTTGCTTGCGCGCAGGCTGGCCGCCGCCGGGCTGGTCGCCGCCCGGCTGGCTGCCCGGCTGGGGCGCGGCTTTCTGCCGGCCCGGCTGCTGCGACGGGCCGGGCTGGGCCGCTGGGGCGGGAGTGCTGCCGGCGGGCGCGCTGGGACCGGCGGACGGGACCGCGGAAGGCAGGGCTTCGCCGTCCTGCGCGCTCTCCAGATCGTGTACGCGCGACTCCAGCTCGTAGACCACGCGCAGCCCTTCGTAATAGCGCACGACGCTGGCGTTGGCGCTGGCAAAATCGCGCTTCAGGCTGCTCGGCTTCAGGTCGCTGGCGCGCAGGTCCTGCAAGTGCACGCCGGTAATGTTCATGGTCAGCGCGATGGAGAAGAACGCCATCGCGGCGGTCATGGCCAGGCGCGGCTGCAATAGGATCTGGCCGAACGAACTGGACCGGAAGGCCGCGGCCGCACGCCGCGGGAACGGAAGCACGTTGCCGTATGCGGCCACGTTGTATCCGGGCGCCTGTCCCGGCGATGCGACAATTCCGCCTGGGGTTTCCGCTCCGGCCACCGCCATCCCAGGGTGCGTCATCGCAATGGGGAGCCTATGCGTGGCGGCGCCGCTGGTTTGCGCCAGAATGCGCTCCAGCAGCGCTGCCGGAGGCTCCGGCGCGGGCGTGCGCAGCATCTCCAGGAAGGCCGCGCCGCGCCGCGCGTCGCCCAGCATCTGGCTGCACGGCCCGCACCCGGCCATGTGGGCATCGAAAAGTTCCCGGTCGGCGACGGAGAGCGTGCCGTCGAGCGCGTCGGCCAGCATGGCCTCGCACTCGGCACAGTGTCCATCGCCGGGCTGGTTGCCGGCTGTCCTGTCCCCGAACTGCAACAACTTCGGGTTGCCGAATTGTCTGCTGTCTGCCACCTAAACCACCTGCCCTTCTATACGTTGCAACAGCCTTGCAAGTTCCCCGCGCCCCCGGCTGATGCGGCTCTTCACCGTTCCTTCCGGGATGCGCAGGACCTGCGCAATCTCCTTATAATCCATGTCTTCCAGGTCGCGGAAGACCACCGCCTCGCGCAGTTCCGGCGAGAGCTGCGCCAGCGCCTGCTGGATGCGCGCCTTCAGCTCCAGCCCCGAGGCGTGCGACTCCTGCGACGGCCGCGGGTCCGCCAGCCGGTCGCCCAGCGTAGCACCGTCGCTGTCGGTTGTGAAGCTGGCGTCCAGCGAGTCGGTGGCGCGGTCGGCGCGCGTGCGGCGGAAGTGGTCCACCAGCAGGTTGCGCGCCAGCGTGGTGATCCACGTCTGAAAGCTGCCCTTGTGCGTGTCGAAGCTGGCCAGGTTGCGATAGAGCTTCAGGAAGACGTCCTGGGTCAAGTCCTCGGCATCCGCGGGAGAGCCGGTGAAGCGGTAGCAGATCGCGTAGATGCGCCGGTGCTGCGAGACGACCAGTTGCTGCCAGGCCTGCTGATCGCCCGCCATGCACTGGCGGACCAGCTTGCCGAGTGCCTCCTGCGCGGCTTCCTGTTCGGGCGTGCGCTGCAAAGTCGCCTCATACCTCGGCCGCTCCGATGCCCGCTCAGAGCTCCGCGCAGACGTGTGCATCGTTGGGCCGGCCGTTTGCAGAAGTGTACCGCTTTGCCGGCCCGGATGGCCTGCTGCCGGGACAATCGTTCGGACCGCCGCGCCGGGCTTCGCCTTGGGGGTGCGGGGCATGATCCCCGCCGCCGGCATCGCCATTTGCAAAACGCCCATGCGCTTCTATACGCAGAGGCATTCGGCTTGGTTCCAATAGCCGGTAGGCTCGTAGCTGGTAGCTCGTAGCCAGTGGCCCGCCGCCCTGGAGTCAGCATCCGTACCGGAGGCTCACAACTGGCTACAGGCTCCCGGCTACTGGCTGATTCTCAGTTCTCCGTCGGTGTCTTCTCCGCGTGGTCGACGATCAACTGCTCCATGGGCGTTTTGCGCGGCTCCAGCTTCAGCCCCAGCTTTTCCACCGAGGCGTAGACGGTCGATCCCGCGCCTGCGGGATCGGAAGCCTCCGCGCCGCCCGGGCTGCCAGCGTTGCCGCCTGGCGTATTCATTCCCTGCGCGCGCGCCGCCGCCGTCACGTCCGCCAGCGAGAACTCGAGGGTCACCTCGTAATTTCCTTTCAGCCCGGTCATGTCCAGCACCTGGCGGCCGCTGCCGCCGCCCATCTGCTTCATCATTGCCGTCAACGTGTCCGCCAACGCCGCCATGGTCGTCTTGGTCGAGGTCATATGCATCATCATGGACTGGATGTCCACGCTATATGTGACGGTCCCCTTCGCCCCCATGTTGACGGTCGCGCCGCCGTGCTTCAGGTCGAGGGTCATCCGCGCCGGGCCGTTCGCAGTATCCATCTGGATCTCACCCGGCTTCAGCGGCGTGTCCGGGTCGATCGCCGGGGCGTCTCCGGGCGACTCCTTCATCTTCGGGCCGCCTTTGCCGACCACCAGCGCCAGCACCGGATGCTCCTGCGTCTCCTTGTGCGCCACCAGCTTGAACCGATCGGCCAGCAGCGCCTGCAGCATGGCCGGCGCATCGTCCTTCTTCGATCCCTCCGGCATGGTCGCGACGATGTCGAAGTGCTCGGTTGCCAGCCACGCGGGCCCGGTCACCTGGAACGCCTTCACTTTGTAGGCTGCCGCGATCAGGTCCTTCAGGGTCATGTAGTTGTACTCGGCCCGCAGCCCATTGACGTGTGCGCCGAGGTTCGGCATCTTGCCTGCCTGAATGTCCGCCATCATCTTTAGCGGATCGAGCGGAGCCGACGGCCGCACCGACCCTACATCGAAGGCTAGGTTCGCTGTAGCCGGGGCGGAAGACGCCGAAACTGCCGGTGCAACAGCCGTCGTGGGCGCTGGAGCCGCCGCTGAAGCTGGGGCTGCCTGGCCAAACGCCGCGCTGGCTGCCAACAGCAGCCCGGCACTCATTGTTGTTGCCAATCGGTTTCGCATCTTCGCCGTCCGTTCTTATTCGTCGGGCTTTCAGCCCCCCGGGGCCTTCTCCCCTTCAGGTGAGAATACATGCCCATCCGCGTGACGCACTACACTGGCGCCTGCAGTTGAAGCTGCTTCACTTCCGGCTCAACTGCCCTCTTTTCCACCGCCCAACCTTGTCAAGATAAATCGTGCAACTCGCTCATAACGAACGCGATCCCCACGCATCGAATCGGCCATGACGGAGTAGACTTGAAAGAAGGGCCAAAATACCGCCCAGCACCCGCTGCCACCCCGTCGAATTGGTCCGGTCCACCCAACCGGATCGGGCCGGGAGACAGCCGCTGCGCAAAGGAAATCCCGTGATTCCCCGGGAACGACCGAACCCATCGAGGCACTCGCGCGCGCAGAGTCAAATCCCGGCGTTCGTCCCCTCCCATAACCCCTTTGATTGGACGATCTTAGCGGTAACCCCTTTAGAATTAGAGGGGTGGCTATATCCACACCCCTCCATCCCCAACATTCCAAACCACTTCGCCCCAAGATCCTACCCGGGGGGAGGTGGGTGTGTATCCACCGCCGGCCGCCAGGAAGCCTACATCGCCGCGGGAATCACGCCGCAGGCGATGCGATTGCCGGCGTTGCCGGTGGGGTCGGTCTTCATGTCATCGGCCTTCTCATGCACCATGATCGAGTGGCCAAGGACCGTGGTCGGCGCACCAGCCGCCAGCGTCAGATAGTCCACCTTGTAGGTGATCTCGCCGGTGTGGTCTTCGCCGATCGTGATGTTCTTGGGCAGGTCGCCATTGTGGTGGCCCATCGGGTTGTCGATGCCGTGCTGCTTGCCGTCGGGGTTGAAGTGGCCGCCGGCGGTCTTGAAGTCGGGCGCATCGCACACCGGGTTGGCATGGATGTGCACCGCGTGCTCGCCGATGGGCAGGTTCTTCAGCCTCACGCCGATGGTAAGCTCCTTGCCGTCCTTGCTCTCCTTGAAGGTTGCGGCGCCGGCGTCCTCGCCGGTCGAGGTCTTGATGGGAACGACGACTGTCCCGCTCTTGGATTGCGCATGCACATGGCCGGCCTGGGTTGCGAGCACAAGCGCTGCGAAGGCAAGGACCGAGAGAGCGGATACGGCAACTACAGAACGCAGAGGGCGCATGGGGATTCTCCTTCAGAAGGTTGCGTGCACCTTAGCATAGCTCAGGAGTTCGGCGGTGGGCTACCGGCCAGCCGTGAAGACGCGCCGGCGCTGCCGGCCAGTTCGATTCTCGTGTCAGCCGGCGTCGGGCAGCTCCATCTGTTCGCTCTCCGGGGCTTCCAGGTAGGGGCGGAAGCAGGCGCGGCAGCGGGCTTCGTACACTCCGGCGGCGCCGACGACCACCAGTTCGCGGCTGGGGCCCAGGCGCTGGGTGTGGATGGCCGGCGCGCCGCACACGATGCATACCGCGGAGAGCTTGGTCACCTCGTCGGCGATGGCCATCAGCGCTGGAATCGGGCCGAACGGGTCGCCGGTGAAGGTGGTGTCCAGGCCGGCGATGACGATGCGCTTGCCCATGTGCACCAACTCTCCGGTAAGGTGCACGATCGCGGGGTCGAAGAACTGGCCCTCGTCGATGCCGATCACTTCAACCTCCGCGAGTTGCGGATAGAGCGCCTCGCGCAGGTGGGCGACGTTTGCGACGGTGACCGCCTCGTGGGTCTGCGCGCTATGCGAAGCGATGGCGGTGCGGTGGTAGCGCAGGTCGATGTCGGGCTTGAAGCACGCGACCCGCTGGCGCGCGATGCGGGCGCGCTTCAGGCGGCGGATGAGCTCCTCGCTCTTGCCGGAGAACATGGGACCGGTAATGACTTCGATGCGGCCGACTTCAGCGCGGCCAGGTCTTGCAGCATCCATTGGGGCATACCTTTGCGGTGTGGAGAATCGAGGGCGAGACGGCCGATTTTCCCGGCGAGCGAAGTTCGTCCGGCAGCGGAGCGGCCGACTCTATTGCCTGCGCAACATCCTACGCGCAACCCTGCCGTGGATTTCGCGTATCTTTGGGGGAAAACGCCGGCCCGTGTTTTTGACTCGCGCGCTCTAAGTTGATAGCGTGGAAACTGGGTCAGAGCGCATTCGCGCAGTCCTCAAGCGCGCCTCCGGTCCCCATCGTTCAATGGTTAGGACATCGCCCTTTCACGGCGGTAATACGGGTTCGAATCCCGTTGGGGACACCAACCTTATTCTGGGATCGCTGAGTGCTTTCGATGCACTGAATTGAGATGCCTCATAGCGGTCCAGGCCCAATAGGGCCAGCCTGCCTACCACTCTCGCGGCATTGGCCGGTCACCGGGAACACGCCAAAATCTAGAAAGGAATTATCCAGAGCTTAATCCTCCGCGAAGGCGCATGTCCTTCGCAATCGCGAGATGCCTGTAAGCATCTCCCGTGAGGCGAAACAGGAAGTAATAAGTGAATTTCCCCGGGCCCTGTAAGTCACTGTTCCACAGCATCTTTCCCTCCTCCTTTCGTTCGGGTTTGCGGGCCTCCGAAACTGGCCTGGGACTGTTGGGAGTCCTGTTCCTGGTGAGTTGTCATGGGATTGGTCCCGCTCCCTTCTCAAGCGGACCCAGCTCCGCGACCGTCTCCGGTTCGCTGTATGGAGGCGAGCAGCCGATCGCCGGGGCGCAGATCCAGATGTATGCCGCCGGCACTGGCGGAGACGGCTCCGCGGCAACGCCGCTGCTTACCGCACCGGTGACGACGAACAGCTCAGGCCAGTTCGGCCTGACCGGTCTCTATCAATGCCCGAGCGCGGCCGCCGAGGTGTATCTGGTGGCCACGGGCGGCAATCCAGGGCTTGGGAACGGTGAAACAAACACGCAGATTGCCCTGATGACCGCGCTCGGGCCATGCGGAAACCTGAGCGCCGCGACCTGGGTGAAGATCAATGAGGTGACTACCGTAGCCGCCGCGTACGCGTTGGCGCCGTTCATGCAGAGCTACGCCTCGATCGGCTCCGCCGCCGCCGACGCACAAATGATGGCCGATGCGTTTACGATGGCGGGCGAACTGGCAAGCACCGCAACCGGTGTCTCTCCGGGCCCCGATATTCCGGCAGGACAGACTGTTCCCGCGCAGAAGCTGAATACGCTGGCGGGAATCGTTTCGATGTGCATCAACACCGCCGGCGGCGCCGCCGGGGATTCAAGTCCGTGCGGGCTTCTGTTCTCTCTTGCTTCCGCTTCCAACGGCCCGGCCCCCACCGACACCGTCGGCGCGGTTTTGCAGATTGCGGAGAACCCGACGAACAACGTCGCGCCGATCTTCGACCTCGGGCCAGCCTTGGGCCCATTTCAACCCTCTCTCTGCTCGGCGCCTGCAGACTGGACCTTGGCGATGACGTCCACAACTCCCACGCCGGTGTTTTCTCCTGCTCCGGGCACATATGCCACTCTGCCCGCGATCGCACTCTCCGATTCGGATTCGTCGGCGGCGATCTATTACACTGAAGATGGAAGCGCTCCAACATCGTCCTCCATTCCGTATACCGGGGCATTGGTTTTGCCGGGCACAACGACGATCAGGGCAGTCGCTATCAAGGCGGGGATCGGCAGCATGCTGGTGGCGGGCACTTACACGCTGCAGGCTGCGACCGTATCCTTGACCCCAACCACGGTGACCCTGGCGCCCTCGCAGGCGCAGGCCTTCACCGCAACCGTATCGGGGACAACGAGCCCGGCGGTCGCGTGGTCTCTCAGTCCGGCCATAGGCACCATCTCTTCCACTGGCGTCTATACAGCGCCGGCATTCGTTGCGAGCGGCGTGACAGTGACTGTTACCGCATCCAGCGTGGCTGCCTCCACCGCGTCCGCCAGCGCCAGCGTGCAGTTGACGGCGCCACCCAGTTCAACGGCGCCCAGCTCGACCCAGCAGCTGAGTTTCAGCACGCAGCCGGCGAATGCAAGTCCAGGGGCCAGCATCAATCCCGCCGTTGTCGTCAGTATTACCGACGGCTCGGGCACGCTGCTGACCGGCACCAGCGATACGGTTACGTTGAGCCTGGCTGCGAACGGCAATTCGGCAACCCTGGGCGGCACCGTATCGGCCGCGGCAGTGAACGGCCAAGCCACCTTCAGCAATGTAAATGTCGCCGTACCGGGCACGGGCTATCAACTGCAGGCGACGGCAACCGGGGCAACGTCCGCGACGTCAAACGCATTTGCAGTCAATCCTGCGGGAAACACCTCGGCGTTCAGTCCTCCGCCCGCGAATGCGTGCCAGTCCAGTTACGACACGTTCTATAGTGCCGAACCGGGAGTTATCGCCTACTGGCCGATGTGCGAGCCGGGAACGAACGCAAATCTGTACGACTATGCCGGTCCATACAGCTTCATCCAGGGAACATCCAACTTCGGCGGCGGCACCGCAAACGGCGGAGTTGCGGGGCCGGTACCGGACGGGGAGACGGCGACGCAGGTCCCGTCTGTAACCTCGAAGCTCGAATACCAGGGATTCTCGCTGAACAAGAATGCCGGTACGCTGGGCGTATGGATCAATACCAATGCGACCGCCTACCCTGTTTCCGCGGAGTATCTCGGCTCGGTGGCGGGGGCATCGAATGTCATGATTCAGGCTTATCTGTCGCCGACCAATACGATCTGTTATTCGGCAGTCTGGACGAGCTCAGCGGGGGCGAATACGACGGTCAGCCAATGCGGATACACGGTAAATACCTGGCACCGGGTGGTGATGACGTGGACCGCCGGGACCCTCTCTCTCTATGTGGATGGGGCGTTGCAGGCGAGTAAGAGTTACACCGGGGCGCTGGACAACAGCGTCTTCTACTACCAACTCTTTCCCGGTTGCTGCGTAACCAACGTGCAGATGACCCTTGCGAAAGCCCTGGTAGCGAACCAGGCGTGGAGCGTCGCGCAGGTTGCGCAGGACTATGCGCCGCTGCCGATTAGTCCGCCGGCCGGCGGAGTTTATGTCAGCGCGCAGCAGTTGGGAACGGTGCATCGCGACGTGCTGGGATATGCGGACAACAATCAGGACATCTCATCGCCAGCTCTGGTCTCATCGCTGACGGCCGGCCTGGCCGCGGCTGGAGTTACGTCGGTGCGATACGCAGGCGGCTTTGGCGGAATTTCCGCGGACCTGGCCAATTGGCGGGGTGGAGCGCTGCAATGCAACCCGGCGTCGGGCGCCGGCACGACGGCAGCGCAGAACCTGAATACACAGAACAATCTCGCCAGCTATTTCGCCAGCGTGGCCCAGCCATTGGGCCTGGACATGGGTTATATGGTGAACTATGGCACGAATGCTCCTCTGTGCAACGCAGGGGGCGACCCAGTGGTGAACGGCGCCAACCTGGTGCAGTACGCCAACGTCACGAACCACATTGGGATCAAGTATTGGGAGATCGGCAACGAGCAGTATGCCTACGGCAGCGCAATCGACCTGCACCCCAATGCCTATCTCGCCAACGGCGGAAACGGAACGACCAGCTATGCAACCTACGAGCCGGCGTTCTATAGCGCAATGAAGGCGGTTGATCCAACGATCCAGATCGCGGTGCCGGTGGTTGTCGCACCGAACGGGTATAACGCCGCACAAAACTATGACTATCCGGTGTTCGCGGGCGCCCTGTACGACGCAGTTGTGTTTCACTCGTATCCCCTGCAGGACCCGATTATGGACGGAACCACTCTCTATCAGGACCGCGTTTCTTCGGGAACCCAGGTGCGCGGTCAATTGTTGACGCTTCAAACCATGCTTCTAAACGCCGGGAAGCCCGCGGATGCGATCTGGGTTACGGAATGGGATGGAGAGCAGGCCGGCAACTTATGGTCGAAGCAGACGATGGGGGCGGCGGAGCCTCTGTTTGTCGCAGCCAACCTTGCGGAGTATATGCAGGCCGGAGTTCGTTATGCCACCTGGTGGGCGCAGGGCATGACCGACGTATGCAGCATGCTGAACTACGACTCCAATGGCGAATCGGCCTATAACTGGTGGGACGGATGCGGGAATGCGGCGCTGACCTACACGGGACAGGTAATCGGAGTGGGCGAGGAATCGATAGGGATGAATCCGGGAGATATCACTCCGGCGGCGCGCGGTTTCCAGGTGCTCTCGCAAAGCGGGTTCGTGACCGAGGGAGAGCACATGCTGCGGACTGTTTCCGACGAGCAGAACTCTCCGTGGCTCCTCAGCTATGCTGCGACACACGGGACCTCGTACGCCGTCATTCTGATCAATCGCGACCGGGACACCACCCACACCGTTCCCGTCTCGCTGGCAGGACAAACATCGGGTGCGACTGTGACCCAGTGGACCTACGGGCGCGGTCAATATGACCAGTCCGCTTCGCAGATATGGAGCGCAGGCCCGACCAAGACGGCTTATGGAACGTGGAGCGGCAGCTTCGAAGCTACCTTGCCGCCATGGAGCGTTAGCGTTCTGGTGTTTCAGTAACTGGGAAGCAACCAGGTCAGGGAACAGGCAACCGTGAGATAGATGGGCTGTAACAGCCCAGCGCTATCCTGCTCCGGGTACGTTCCAGCACGGTCCAATTCATAAGTCCCAGCAGACCGTCGGTAAGCAGGCTGACCCAGGCTGCGCCATGCCAGCCATATCTTGGTATAAACCATAAATTGAGTCCGAAATTCATAGTCGCGGCAATTACCTGAGTCACGGTGCGATAACGTTGATATCCGGCGCAGGTAAGAACGCTGCCGGTAATGTAGTGAACGCTGCGGAAGATGGGGATAACACAAAGCCATCGCAGGGCGCTGACACCCTCTGCGAAGGATTTTCCAACCACAAGCGGAAGCAAGGGAGCACAAACGAACATAACGATAGCGGTCGCGATGGTAAGCGGCAGCGCACGCTTGAGCAGCCGGTGTCCGAGTGCGGCCGCATCGCCCAAGTCGCGGGAACCAAGTTGAAAGAGGCGAGGCTCCGCCGCCAGTTGTACGGATGCCACGGGCGACGTCGCTATCTCGATGATGCGATAGGCCATGGCATAGATGCCGTTCGCGGCATTCATTCCGTAGTGACTCAACATGGTCTTGTCGATGTCGTCGTATGCGCTTGTCGTCGAGGCGGCAAACGCGTATTCGATGCCTTCCCCAGCGCGCTGTAGCGTCAACTTCGGCGAAAACTGCGGACGCCCGAAATACACAGTGACGGTGACAAGGGCCGAAGCAGCCGCCACTGCGGATACGATCGCGGACGCAAACGCCCACTGGCCGGCTGTGGCATGATGCATGACGAGCAACATGGCAGCTGCCATCAGGGTCCGCGCCAAAGATGTCAGCTGGTTGAACAACGCGGTAATCGAAGCCTTTTCGAAGGCCTGAAACACCTGGGTTGCGCTGACGGTCAGTTGTTCACAAAGGCAGGACCCGACGGCCAGCGCAAGCACGATGCTCACGCTCTGGGCCCCGAGGACCAGAGGCGCGACCAGGCGCAATGCGAGGATCAGCAGACCGCTTACCGCAGACGTTATTGCGAGAACGCTTCCCCAGTAGACGGGAAACTTCTTGTGGTCCGCCGAGACGTACCGGAGCAGCACCATCCCTGAGCCCAGCCTGCTGTACTGGGCCACGAGGTTTACGAACGCGAACGCCCCAACCACGATGCCGTACTGGACTACTCCGAGCAGCCGCGCAACGAAGATGAAATAGAGTGCTCGAAGAGCATAGCCCAGACCCTGCCCCAGGAACATCCAGCCGATATTCCTGCCCAATACGCTCTGCGGAAGTAGTCTCATAGGTAAACTGTTTTCTCCGGCACATCCGCCCACCCGGGCATTGAACCGTTGCGCAAGGTACATAGCCCGCTCGGCGGAGATGTCACTCAATCGCCGGGACGCCGAACCTTGAAGTAAGAGCTGATGGGGGTGTTGAGCATCGCGTGAAAGCTGTAGAAGAGTCCGCGGAGGCGATACGCCATGGTTTTCTCTGGCCGGAATGCATGGGCCCAGCGCCGGCGCCCGCGCTCTATTTCTCTGAGCTCAGACGATGTCATCGGATACTCGCGTTGCACGCAGTCCAGCGCCTCCAGCGTAGCCTGAAGCATTCGCTCTTTGTTCTGAGAGAGGCTGCCGGAGTGGAAACGATAATCCACCACGCAACGATCATGTTGCACCAGACTATGCCGTTTCGCCAACTTCAAATACATGTGGTAGTCCTCCACAATCAAGAACGATTCATCCCATAGGCCCATTTCGACGAATGTGGACCGGCGGATCATAGCCGCGCCAGGGCAAGCAATGGGATTGCAGCTGAACAGCATGGGCAGGTATCTCTTTCTCCGCCTGCAGATATGAGGGGGACTGATCTGGTTGCCATGTTCGTCAATGCGTCTTACCGCACCAAAAGTCATAACCGCTTCGGGGTTGCGCTCAAAGGTCTGAAGGTGCGCCTTGACTGCCCCCGGAGACAACCTGTCGTCGCCATCGAGAAAGATGAGATAGTCTCCGGAAGAGAGACGGAAGCCGGCATTGCGCGCCGAAGGGCAGCCGCGGTTCTCGGTGCGGGCGACGATAACACCGTCGATCCCTCGCAGCGGCGCCTCGGCCGGGGATGGAGAGCCGTCATCCACTACGATGACCTCAACGCGAGAATGTGTTTGGCGTTTAGCGCTCCATACGGTCTCGGCAATGAACGCTGGCTGGTTGTAGTACGGGATGATGATCGAGACGAGTGGGTCCCCTGGATTGCCGGCTGTCTCAGGCCGTGCGGCCGTCGCGGACTCGTTGAGAAGGCTCATGCGGGGAGACTCTGGATGACCTGTTGGTATTGCGCGCGGGCCATGGTCCAGCGGAAGTTGTCGCGAAAGGCGCTGACCGCCTCGGCCGCGAGGCGCTTCCGGCGCGGCGTGTCCTCGATGAGCTGTTGCAACGCGTCGGCAAGGGCGAGCGGGTCGTTTGGCGGAATCAGTACACCTCCGCCAAAGCTGAGGGTCTCCGGCAGTCCGCCCGTAGCAGATGCAACCACAGCATTGCCGGACGCCATTGCCTCTATGGGAGCCAACGGAAATGGGTCGTGCCAGATCGATGGGCAGCAGAAGATGTCCGACGTCCTCAGCAACTTGGCCAACTCAGATCCGCGGAGATAGCCGGCAAACCGGGTGTTCTCGGGCCGCGCTTTTCTCAGCCGCTTGACGTACCGGGTCGGCCGGCTATTGCCGAATCCCGCACCTCCAACAATCACGCACGCCGCGTCGACTCTCCTGCGCGACAGCAGGCGCATGGCCTCCAGCAGAATGTGCACACCTTTGTAGGCTACGAGCCGGCCGCTGAAGATGATTCGCGGGATGACGTTGGCCTTGTCCGGATCGGGATGGAACTTCTGGTCGTCGGCGCCGTTGTAAACAACATGAGTATCGGCGAAGTGGCCAGGCATTACATTTTGAACTTCAGTCCTGAGGAACTGACTGCAGAAGACGATGGTCGTATTCTTGAGCGCAGCGAGTTGCCCCTTATTCGCTCTTAGCAGAAGCGAATTGTGCATGTGCAGGACCGGTCGAAAGCCGAGCTTATCGGCCACCGTCGCCAAAACGGCTGCGTACGCCGGGCGATTGTGCACATAGACGACATCGTTCGGCCGCAGGCGTTCGAACAATGGGCGGAATACCTGGAGACATATCGTTTTCTGCAGATGCCACGGAAGCCGGTACAGAATCGGGTGGACGGGGCCGGTGAGATGCCATCTAGGAAGTTTGTAGAGACGATCGGCGGGAAAGCCCCATGACAGATCGTACGACGGGCAGACGATGACTTCATCGCCTTCGCGCAGCGCGTTTGCAGCCCAACGTGAAATCGCTCCCCCGTCGCTCTCGGAGAATACCTCTCTCTCATCAAGCAGGTGATAGACCGTACGCATATGTCTTCTCCCGAATAGTGACACTGGTTGATTTGAACTGGGCCGCGGCTTTTGCGAGACCGCAGCATGCCACGACATACAAGATCGACAGCAGCTCGTTTGGCCACACTACCGACGCTTCATCGATGTTGTAGAAAACGGTGAGAAGAATGATGCCGAGATACCAGTCGACCCCGAGGGGCCGATTATGGCGCAGGCAGATTGCAGCGTTTCTCAGCGCCTGTATGAGGGTCGCAAAAAATAGAACCACACCCGTCGTCCCGAGCTGCAGGAATATCTCGAGAATCCCGTTGTGGGCGTAACCGAAGACCCAGTGGGTGGAAAGGATCGCGTTCGCCGACTCTCCTTTGAGTCCAAGCCAGAAGGCATAGTAGCCATAACCCAACAGCGGCCGCTTGACTATGGAGTGGATAACGGCAGTCCACACGTCGGTCCTTCCGGAAAGCGTGGAGTCGCGGCCTAGCAGGCTAAACAAGGCGGGAAGGTAACTCACCAAAACATAGGCGAAGACGCCCGCGAGAGGAATCCCAATCGCGGCAGCCAGGACCATTGTCCTTCGATCGAGCCGGCCTGCCAGGTAGACAGCCCCCGTGATCGCAACGTATGCAACCAGGACGATGATCGGCGTCGCTGCCTTGGCCTTGAGGATGCACGATACGATGACAAGAACGTAAAGCAAGCGAAACGGGTTCAAGGACCGCCGACTGAGCACGAGCGCCGGACTCAACAGAAAGACCAGGCATTTGGCATAGGAGGTCCTATCGAGGAAGATTCCTTGCCATGCCCCGGCCGAGCGAGTGATGTGGACTATGCCATACTGCGGATAAAAAACAATCAATACGAAGTCAAGCAGCGAAATGGTTACGCAGCCCATGGTGAACAGCGTCATCAATTCATCGGGATCGAACCGAACGACCAAGTAATAGGCAAACAGCGTATCCACCAAATAGAAAAGGCCGTTATATGCGGACCGCATCGGACTCTGCGACCAGATCGCCGAGACGACTGTGAGCAAGGCCAGCGCCGTGAGCAGCTTCATGCGCGAGGCTTCCGCCAGAACATCGCGGCCGCGCACGAAGATCAGCCAACTTACGATCCCATAGGCAATTCCGGGGATGACAACATAGCCCACCAATCCAAGGCTGCGTCCGGGCACGAGTTCAGCTAAAGAACTGCCTCCGGCGACATTGTTATTTCCAGCGTTTTGAAACGAGAAGCTCCCGTGGACGGCAAAGAATATGATCGGGAGCATCAGCACCCATGGCAACACCAGATACCACAGGCGTTCCGGATTGGCCGGTCTGAGTGGCTCACTTCTCATGCTTCGGCCTCACTTTGCATAAATGACGGCGGAAGATGCCGATGCCGCAATCCCGGTCAAGCCGAGCGCCGCGTTCCGAATGTAGCTGAACGGAACGTAAATAATGTCGTTTGGTTCCAGCGTGAAATCGCGCTTCTTTCCCTTTTGCATGTCACTGAGTTCCAGGCGGTCCTCGACGTAACCGCCGTCGTCGGTATGCCGGATGATTCTGGCATGACTTGGGACGGCCGAGGTTTGCGTCCCGCCCGCGGCCGCGACTGCCTGAAGCACCGTAAGGCCGGAGTCGTTATTGTTCATCGGGTAGCCCCCCGGGCGGCCGACGTCGCCCAACACGTAGACAATCCCAGTCTTGGGCACGACGATGGTGTCTCCGGGATAGACGATCTGGTTCTGGTCCGGCACCAAGGATGGATTGTTGGCTACGAGGTAGCGAACCCTCTCGCCGGTGGAGCGCCGTTGCACGATAACGTGACGGTCGGCAAGATCGGTAAAACCGCCGGCGAGCGAAAGCGCATCAAGCAAGGGGCGGGGAGTGTCGATGGGATAGGCTCCCGGACGCACTACTTGACCCGTTATGGTCACGTTTTGCGTCCCGTACGAGACCACCGTAACCAGAACGTGAGGGTTGTTCATAATGCGGTGCCGCACCAGGTCGGTCTCGATCGCGCGGGAGGCATCCGCCGGCGTCAGAGATGCCAGTTTGATCGTCCCGCCAAGCACCAGCGGCAGTTCGCCTGAATCTGTCACCCGTGCTGTTTCGTCAAGCTCCGGAGTATCGAAGACGGTTACGTGAACCTGGTCGCCCGGTCCAATCAGAAGACTTTCTTTCTGGGCATGCGCGGACGCCGCAACCCACAATGTCAGGAATATCCAATTAAGTGGTCGCACTGGCTTCCTCCATTGCCAAAGGTTCTTCCCTCGGCCCGCAAAAGTCGCGATCGTCTCTGTTCCACGCCTTCGATCCCGTCAGCGCGACGGTGACCCTTCGCTTGGCGCTCTTGCTCAGCAAATCGTTGGCCAGCTTCACCGTCTTGCGGGTGGAGACGCCGTCGCGCACAACCTGGAGCGTAAAATCCGCTTCCTCGCTGAAGATGCGCGCATCCGCAGACAGCAAAACGGGCGCGGCATCGATGAGAATCACATCGAAAGAGCGGCGAAAACCGTGCAGCAACTCGCGCATCCGGTCCGACTCCAGCAACTCGGCGGAAGCATCTGTCCGCTCGCCGGTGGGCAAAACGTACAATCTCGGAACGGCGGAATGCACCGCCATTGTGCCGTCAAAGCGCCTTCCGGACAACATTTCGAAAAAGCCTGCCCGCTCCGGCGGACCCAGGCTCTCGGATAGGCAGGAATGGCTCGCGTCGGCGTCGATAAGCAGGACCGATCTTCCTTTTCGCGCAATACCGGCGGCTAGATTGTGGCAAACGGCATCCTTTCCTTCGTCCTCCAAGGCGCTCGTGACCACGATGACTTGAGGAAGCAGGCCGCTATTCGCCGTCGCGATCTCCAACCGCAGATTCCGGGCGGCTTCGATGTCCCTCGATGGAGAGCCGTAGATACCCTTGGCGCGGCCCTTGCCATTGCTAAGCTCCGGCAACGCGGTTATTACCGGCAGATCGAGTGGCGTAAGGGACTCAGGACCGTGGATCTTATCGTCCAGAGCGTCGACCAGCAGAATTCCGAACGATCCACAGAACAAGCCAAGGCCCAGGGCAGCTGCCATAGTCACAGGAATGTTCGGCTTGCTGGGCGATTGCGGTGTCAGCGCGGGATCGACCACGCTGATGGAATCTGGCCTCACGCCCTGCACGATTCCCGCTTCTTTCAGCCGCTTCAATAAATCCTCGTAGAGGATGCGGCTGTCATCCGCCTCCTGGCGAACCATCATGTACCGGATGGCTTTGTCGTTGACCCGGTCCGCCTGGGCCTTCTCTTGCTGGTAGGCCTGCCGCGCGACATTGAAGGCCCGGTCGGCGACGTTGTAGTCGGTAAACGCGCGCGCTGAAAGGCGCTTTATCTCGTCTTGAATCGAACGCTCGAGGCTATCCAGTTGACCCTGGACCTCACTGATCTTGGGATATCCTGGGCCAAATTTGATCTTCAGTTGATCTAGTTGTCCGCGCAGCGTCGCTTCCTGTGTCCGCATGTTCTGGATGGTGAGCAGCGAATTGGTTACCGCCGGCGAAGCGCTTCCGCTCAAGGAATTGCCTGCGAGACTGGACAGCATCTCGGCGTCTCCAGACTGTGCTGCCTTGTGAATCGCTTCCTTCCACATCCGGTTTTGCGTGGCATCGTTCAGCGTGGTAACGGAACGCTGAAATTGATCGAGCACCAGCGAATAAGCCTGCTGATGCCCTTGCGGGTCGGTCGTGCCAATGCTGTAGAGGCCAGAGTCCTGTTGCATCCTGGCAACCTGCGCCTGTAGATCCTCGCTCTGAACACGCAGGTCGGCCAACTGCTTGCTGAGGGCGGCGGATGCAAGCTCGGTCGCCTTGAGGCGCGAGGCGAAGTCGAAGTTCAGCAGGTTCTGCACCAGCGAATTGACCACCGCGGAAGCGATCTTTGGATCGGAGTCGATGTAGTCGATCCGAATGAGCCTGGTCCCCGGCTGTGGGCTTACAACGAGATTCTTGTGAAACAGCTTTAGCGCACTCGCCTTCCGGTCGGTGCCGTCGGCCGCACGTCCAGAAATCTTCCGCAACAGCGCGACCAAGCCAGACCGGGCAGACGCGCTTCGGAACTCGGCAGAGTCTTCAAGGTTGAGATCCTGGATCGTGTGAAGCGCGAGCGTGTCTGACTCGAGAATATGCGCCTGCGTCTGGATATTGATATCCAGATTCATCGCGTCGGACGAGGTCTGCGTGCTGCCCGTCAAGCCGTCGAGATCCAGCCCGCCAGAACTCTCGTTCTGAACCTGGACCGAGCCCGACGCCTCGTACTGCCGCGGACTGAGCACGCACACCAGAGCGCCAAGGGCCACAGCAATTGCGACGGTAAGATATACCGTCTTTCGACGGCGCCAGATGACATGAACGATATCGCTAAGTGTAAGTTCCGTTCGCGGGCTCGAGTCCACGTGGTTTACCTCGGGTCAATCTATTTCGATCATTGTGGCAATCTGAAACTACTTGCGAAACTAGAACTGAATGCTTGCGGACCCAACGACTTGTCCCGGAACGGTCTGAACCGCGGCCGCACAACCTCATGACATCACCAAACTACACAGCCCCCGAGCCGCGAAGCACGGCCGGGATTGTCTTGGCAAGAATGACTAAGTCGAGCCACATCGACCAATGGTCAATGTATTGCATGTCCAGTGCCATCCACTCATCGAACGTGATGGAACTACGGCCCATGATCTGCCATAGGCATGTGATTCCCGGCTTGACACTAAACCTCCGCCTCTGCCAATCATGGGAGAAGCCCTCATAGTCCCGCAGTGGAAGCGGGCGCGGTCCTACCAAGCTCATATCTCCGCTCAAGACATTCAGTAACTGCGGGAGTTCGTCAAGACTTGTTTTGCGCAGAAGGCTTCCAAAACGAGTAATCCGCGGATCGTTCTTCAGCTTGAACGTTGGCCCCTCGGTTTCGTTGAGGTGTTCGATCGCCTTCATCAGTCTTTCCGCGTCTGCGACCATCGTGCGGAATTTATAGATCTTGAATGGGTGTTTGCCGAGACCCAGCCTTGTCTGAAGAAAGAACACCGGTCCCGGCGAATCCAGCTTGATCAGCAAAGCGATCAAACCCAATAACGGAGACAACAAAAGTATAAGAATGGCTGCTATCGATAAGTCGACGAAACGCTTGAGCATATACCCCCACACGTCCCAGGACTCATCGTGCAGAGTGATTGTGCCCAAGGATTCTTCCAGCCGGAGGCTTCGCCGAGTATCTCCTGAATCGAATAGGGACCCCGTAAAGCGAACAAGGATTCCATGTTGCTTGCACAACTGAACTATCTGAGATATCTGAACATAAAAGGAGGCCATCGGCAGAGCCACGACTAACTCGTCGATAGCCATGGCACGGAGTATCTCCGGCAGTTGGCCAAGGCGCCCTAACAATTTATCTTGGTACGTCCTCGCGGTTGTGGCGTCACACCAGTCATCGTCGATGAAGCCTTGAAGGTGATATCCCCACCCCGCGCGCGCCTTCAGACTGTCCGCGTAGCTGGTGGCGCGACGATTCGATCCGACAACGACGACATGCCGCAGGTTATAGCCCCGCTTTCGTAAAAACCTGGCGATCACGCCACTTGCTATTCGTATCACGCTCAGCGAAACCGTTGCGGCTAGGCCAAACACTATCGATATCAAGAAGTATAGGTAAATATCGCGTCGTGGCTCACTGTAGACAAGAAGCAGCCACAGCCAGACAAATACCGCGCACACCGCGGTCCCCCACGCAACCTCCAAGATCTGTTGTCGAATGCCAACCAGTCGATGAGAGCGGTAAAGGCCCGCTCTGGCCAGCGCGATATACCAAGCGACTCCGAGTGCCAAGGTCAAAGCAAAACTCTCTACGGGGTGGCGGATGTCCAGTGACAAAGCGATCTGTATGGGCTGTATGCGGGCCGGCGCCGAAACAGCCGCGTCCAATGCAGCAAACAACACCGCAATATCGAGCATTTTGGCGCTTTCAAGTAACACTTTTCGATTGGACGGTGTCATGGTGTCGCCTTGATACTCCGCAAGCAGCCGTCTATGGGCCGCGTGGCTACGTATAGATGGAAGGCAAACTAACCTATAAGCAACGATCTATGGACAGCAATCCCTCCGAGATGGGGACTAGCTAGATGTCCAATGGCGCACAACCATCCTGAATGAGTTGTCTGACATATGCAATGGAGCAAATGACCTAGGAAACAATGACTATGCCAAACTCCCACTCGAGCACCCCGGGCAGATCGGAGACGACTTGCAAGGTCAGTCGAAACACTGAACACGAGTTACGTTCCGCCCGCGGACTTCGGTCGAGCTAGGCTATCTTCTGAATCAGTTCGTGGTATACGGCCTGATACTCGCGCGCTATGGTTCCCGGGTCGCTCGAGTTCTTCAGAAAGTCGAAGAACAACCGGCCTTCGCGAATCGTTGCATCGGGAGAACTGAACCAGTGGACCAGCGCGTCGGCGAGCGCGTTCACGTCGCCGAATGGTAGTCCGTTGGGCAGGGTCCTATAGGGTGGGATCAAATCGATCGATCCGGGAACTGCGGTTAGCAGCGAAGCGCGGCCCCTTGCGGCCGCCTCGAGAGTAACTATTCCTTGTCCTTCGTTCTGGCTGACCAAAATCGCAAAAAGACATTCGTCGACGATCTCAGAGACGTCGGAGGTATAACCGCGAAAGTGGACCAGGTGCTCTATGCCGTCACGTATGCATTGTGCTTCCAACTCTGCACGCAGGCTGCCCTCTCCGACTAGGTGCAGGTGATACCGATAACCGCGGTCGCGTAGGACCCTCCAGGCCGCGAGAAGGTGGGCATGGCCCTTGATGGGCTCCAGGCGGCCGACACATACGGCGCTCAACTTGACCCCTTCTACATCGAAGGACGGAGGGTTTGGCGGAAACGCGGTCGGATTTCCGATGCAAGCAAGAACCTCCCGGCCAGTACCCTCAAGGATGTTATTGGCCACCGAGGGAGTGATGGCCGTCATCCATTTAGGGCGGAGAAGACGAAACCACAGCTCGGCCGGAAAGGCCAGTTGGCCAGTGTAAAGAACAGGAATTCCCGCAAGCTGAAGGAGAGCGGCGACTCTGCGGTGATGGCAGTGGGCCAAGTCGCATCGTTGCCGGCGGAACCATTGTTTGAAACGTACCAGCTCAATCGCTAGCCGAAAGGGGTTTGAACTCTTCAACGAGAACTGGCGATATCTCCCCTCAGGAATCCATGTGAGATCTTCCTTCAGCTTGGGATGGTCGCAGCCTGCCACATAAACCTCGACGCCGGTGAGCGACTGCGCGATTCTCTTGATCGCGATGGCGGCGCCGCTGCTTCTGTAGAAGTTGTCGTTGACCATGCAAATTACCACAGTGGTGCCTCCGTCGATGAAGAAGCCAATCAAGCCAACGACTTCTTGCTGGATCGCGCCGCCAGAATCTGCCGAACAAACTTCGGACCTAGATAGCACGCCAGGATGACCGGCTCCACCAGATATCTGCGCCAAAGTCGCCGCGGATCGGAGAAAAGCCGGAAAACACCATAAAGTCCGAGTGGCCCGGCCCACGCGGGCGGACGGTACGCATCGCCATTGACATAGTCGAGGGTGGCGCCGCTGGTAAGAACGGCCGCGGCGTTCAACTCCGAATAGTGTTCAGCCAGCCACTTCTCCTGAATGGGCATACCCATCCCGACAAAGAGAATGTCGGCCCCGAATTCATTGATGCGCGCAATCACTTGCTCGCTGCCTTCCTTGCCCTTCGCGAAAAACCCGTGATGTCCGTCAAGGCAGACAGCCGGATACTTTAGCCGGAGTTTGTGCAAAGCTCTATTGAGCACATCTTCGGCAGAACCGAGATAAAACACCCGCCAACCACGCTGTGACGCCCGTTCGATGAGGTTCTCGAAGCAATCCAGGAAAGTGATGCGATGCTCACTGTTGAATTGCAGTCCCAGCGCGTTTCCGAGCCAGACCACGGGCAGCCCATCGATGTAGACCCACGAGGCGAGGCCATAAGCAGCGGCAAACTCGGGATCTTGTTGATACAAGTAGAGGCTGTGCAGGTTGTGATGCAGGATAAGAAGTCTGTTTCGCGTTTGGGTTGCGTGATCTATCAAATCGAGCAGCTGATCGCGCCGCAGAGCGTCCACTCGGATCCCGCACACAGAGGGTCGCCGGGCTTCGGGCAGAGCCTTCATATGTCGCTCCCTCGGATAACAAGTTTCTCGTTATAGGTGGACGTGGTTACACCCAGATAGCGTAGGCTGCGTTGTGAGACCCCGCAATAAACCGTAATTCCTGAGATGTTGTTCTCGGTTGTCCGCGCAGGCGCCCGCGACTATGCCGTTTGGACAAATCGCCGGCCAAGTTTCTTGGGCCGCGAATTAATATTCGCGCAACATTCCCGATCTTGCATGCGCGACCTGTTTGTGTTACAAATTGGATTCTTCAGCAGTTTTTCGGCAAGCGTTGTTTTGAGGCTTGAGAAGAAGTTCTCTATTGCACGTAACCATTGCGCGACATGGAGTGACTTATGAACCCAGCTTCTGAGACGCAGATGCCTGTCAAACCTGTTAGGCTGCTGATTGCAAACGTGCCCGCGATGTTGTTGGAACTCTTGAGTGGAGTCTTCGCGGAGCGTCCCGACATTCACCTATGCGAAGCCGCCGAAGAATCGGCGCATATCCCGGTTAAGCCGCCGGGTCAGGCAATCGACGTGATTCTAGTCGGTCTGTCGATGGGCGAGATCGATTGCGGGGCCGCGGCGCTCCTGAAGCTTCTGTCGCAGCATAACCCGACCGCCAAACTTATCGTCCTCGCGGACAAGCTCGACTACGTCGCTACGATCGCCTTGTTTCGGGCGGGAGTCAGAGGCATAGTTTGCACCAGGAACTTGCGGTTCGAACTTCTTTGTAAGAGCGTGCGCTGTGTCCATCAAGGCCAAGTATGGGCCAGCAATGAGTTAGTGGGACATCTAGTGGCGTCGTTGTCGCACCCGAAATCGAGCGACGTCACGGATGTGCACGGGCGCAGTCTGCTTACGGCTCGCGAGCAACAAGTGTTGCACCTCCTCGCCGAAGGCTTAACCAACCGGGACCTAGCCATCGAGTTGAAAGTGAGCGCACACACGGTTAAGAATCATCTCTTTCGCATCTACGAAAAATTGGGAGTATCGAACAGGATGGAGGCGGTCTTATACGCTCTTACTCCGCGTGAGCCACGGACAGATAGTCTTCCCATGGCTGGGAAGCCGGATAACATCCGAATGCTTCGAGCCAGCTAGTCGGATCGGGTTTGTGCATGGTCAAGTTCGACGGGTCACGGAGGCGCCGATGAATAATTCAATTCGAATTGCTGTCGTAGGCACTGGCTACGTAGGCTTGGTTGCGGCGGTATGCTTTGCCGAGTTGGGACACAGTGTTGTCTGCGTGGACAATAACCAGGACAAGATAGCCGCTCTGCAGGGCGGAGATTGCCTTATCCATGAACAATGGCTGCCGGAGTTGCTTGGCCGCTATAGAAATGGGCGTGTGCAATTTACCACCGAGCTGGGCGAGGCCACGCGCGAAGCCCAGGCGGTCTTCATTGCGGTGGGAACTCCTCAGAGCGAAACCGGCGATGCGGACTTATCTTACGTGGAAGCCGTCGCAAGTGAGATTGCCCGTTCCATACAGAGCTACACCGTTATCGTGGAAAAGAGCACCGTACCCGTTTACACAAACGAGTGGATTCGTCGCGTCATGGAACGGAACGGCGTTCCGCGCTACCTCTTTGATGTTGTGTCGAACCCGGAGTTTCTGCGGGAGGGAACTGCGGTATCGGACTTCCTTCATCCCGACCGGATTGTAGTTGGAACCGACAGCGAGCGCGCGGCAACCATTCTCAAGAAGATCTATGCGCCGCTCACCAACGGCATCTACTATGCAAGAGCCGACGCCATCGAGGGTTTCTGCACTTTGCATGCGCCTCCTACGTTGCTGCGCACCTCGACCAAGAGCGCGGAGCTGATCAAGCATGCCTCCAATGCGTTTCTCGCTCTGAAGATTTCGTTTATCAATGCGGTATCGGCCCTCTGCGAGGCCACTGACGCGGACGTGGAGCAGGTGGCGCGCGGGATGGGGCTGGACAGTCGCATAGGCAGGAGATTCTTGAAGCCCGGAATTGGCTATGGCGGCTCTTGCTTCCCGAAGGATGTGGCCGCACTCCGCTGCGTAGCGGAGCAGTTGGGAGTGGATTTCGCTCTCCTGAGTGAAGTGGAGAAGATCAACGTGGACCAGAAGAGGCGTTTCCTGGGCAAGGTTCGCGCAGCCTTGTGGACGTTGCGCGGGAAGCGGTTGGGTGTGCTGGGACTTGCTTTCAAAGGTGGCACCGACGACATCCGTGAGTCGCCCGCGGTCGATCTGGTGAAGATGTTGATGGAGGAAGGGTGCTTGATCAAGGCGTTTGATCCAGCCGCCATGGGACGAACGAAAGAGGTGTTGAAGCCCTCCCCGAAGTTGCAATATATGCCGGATGCCTACTCCGTGGCCGAGAATGTGGACGCGCTGCTCGTCCTTACGGATTGGGCGGAGTTCGGCGAACTCGATCTGCAACGCCTTAAGAGGTCAATGCGCTACCCCATCGTCGTCGACGGGCGAAATCTGTTTGACCCCGAAGCGATGCTGCGCAATGGGATTACCTACATCAGCGTCGGCAGACCAGCCACGTTTCACACCGACGAGGTCGCGGTGGCATAGCTGGAAGACAGATACGCTTTGCGCAGGTACTGGCTTGTTCGGTGCCGCGCTCGCGTAAATACCGGCAATCGTTGACGATCCGCATGGGTGCGGAAGCAATCCTCAGGATTGCCGGGGCCAGGCCAAGATCGGGCTAACCCGCTCCCCAGGGCAGTCCCGATGCGGCGCAAGCGGGGCGTTTCCCAGGCGACCACTCGCTTGGTAGGGTTGTCACGTCTCAGCTGGTTGCGAAACCCCCGGTCAAGTGACGTAAGACACCCAGTTTGGGGAAATTGCCTTCCCAACTTGTGCAACATCTTGCGGTCAGGCCGATCACCTGTGCGGTAACCGCATGATTCTTCAGGCCAAAGCTGTGGCTATCAAATTGCTATTAGCAGTGGCGCCACCGGGCCCCTTCACAAAACAATCGATTCTCCTCGCGGATTAGGCTGTGCCCAATCCGTCGCTGTTGCTACTCGACACTCACTGAAACCTGAGGTGCTATTGACATGAGTCGCAGACTGCTTTGCCTTCTTGCCGCCCTTCTTTTGGTTGGAACCACCCTGGCTCCAGCCGCTGCCCTTGCCCAGGAACAAATCGGTATTCTTCAATTCGATCCCGGCTCTTCAGGGCCGCCCGACACCGAATTCGACATTCTGAACATCACTGGCGCCAACTCTGGCCAGGGTTACAACACGACTGCGACCTACGTTACCAACCAGGTTCTTCTTTCCAGCCTGAGCCTATCGGTCTACAACGGCGCCACCCTGTTGGGAACCTTCGGACCGTCTTACTTCTCCGAGGCAGGCGGGACTGATCCCCTCGAGCTCAACGGCATTCCGGAAGATTGGGCCTCCGCACCCACTTCCGCAGTCCTGACTGGGGACTTCAGCACGACCACTCTGGACCTGAGCGACGGCACCACGCCCACGGTTCTTCCGACCTTCTCGGCGACGATCACTGACCCGTCTGGCGGCCCTCTCGTGGATGGCTCAGATTACGTATACATCGTCGCAACCAATGGTTCGTCCGGCCCGCCCCCGATCACTCCGGAGCCCGAGCCGTTCATCATGGTTGGTACCGGCCTTACCGCCTTGGCAGGACTACGTCGGAGGTTTTTGATGGCTTCGCTCCGCAGGTTTTCAACCCGCTTGGCCGGGCTGGCCGTTGTGCTCGCGATCGCGGGCGTCTTCTTGGCACCGGCCAGCGCTAAGGCGCAGGTCGGCCTGGCGGCCTGGGCCCTGCCCAGCACCGGTCTTGCCGGCGTCAGTTCCTCCACGCTCACTGCAACCAGTTTCCCCGCGGGCGAGACACCCAGTTCGGTCACGGTGTACTTCGCCACCTCCTGTATGGGAACTCCGGTCGCAACTGAGGCGCCGACCTCGGTAAGTAAATACATCGGCTCGATTTACCACGTCGTCTTCCCCGTCAACGCCGCGCTGAAGACAATGAACTACTATGTCTGGGTCACGGGCACCAGCCCCGCCTTCACCAGCACCGATTGCTCGGAGATCACGGTGACCGCAACCAGCACCACGCTGGCCGCCTGCGTGCCCACCAGCTCTCTCGCCGTGTTTGCCGGACCCAACGTAGACGCCTATATTCCGAATGGCGCCTGGGATTACGGGACCACCGGCATCGAGCGGGTACCGCTTGAGGGCACCGACACGGCGCACGTGTTTACCACTCCAGGTACGGTCAACTCCTGCGCTGCCAACTCGTCAACCGGCGAGATAATCTGCACCGAAAACACAACCAATGTCGATCTCATCAGCGGGTCCACGGCGACTACGGTGACCACCGTCAGTAGTTCAGCGAACGATTATGCTGGCTTTTCCGGTGGAGACTGCTACAACTGCGGAGTCGGCGTGAACGCCGCAAATAACACCGCGGTGATCGCCGGGGGATTTAGTGGCCATTCCGGCGACGGAGTTCAGGTCCTGAATCTTGCAACCAATACATTCAACACTGCGGTCCCCATGTATAACGTCGTCTCGGAAGATATTTCCATCGATTCGAGCCGCAACCTGATACTGTCGCCCGGTGAGGACGGCAATTACACCTTGCTGCAGATTGGAGCGGGTAATGCCCTGACCGAATACGGCCAATCCGTCGGATATGAGTTCGACTCGGCAGCGGAGGATTGCACCACCGGAATTGCACTCGCCAGCATTGAGTTCAGCGACGACATCTACATCACCGATTTGACCCAGGCGGTATTCACAGCCGGCACTCCCGGATCGTGGACCGGCAAAGGCCAGGTGATAGATCTTGCCGATGGTGGCTATTCCGCCGGCACCTGCGGAATCTCCAGCGCCCCCGGCACTGGTCACCTTGCTGTCGTCACCGGCGAGTTTGGCGGCCAGTCGTTCGCGGCGCTTCAGCTTCCCTCTACCTCGGGCAGCGGCGTTCCAACCCTGGCGGACTATGCGTACGTCAGCGCCATGCCGACCCTTCCGGACGGCAGCACCTTTGGCGCCGGAGCTGACCCGCACACCGTTACGGCTTACACCAGCCCCAATAACAACAAGGCGTACGCTGTGTTCGTGGACTATGAGTCCGGGTATTATGCCGGCCTGCCTCCAAATTACGTGGGCGTCGTCGATCTGGCCTGCGTGCTTGGGGCGACCCGTTCCAGCGCGCATATCGTAGCGCCCGGCGCGGCCAATTCGTGCGTGCGGTACATAGCGATCCCGTAGCATAACGGGCGTAAAGGCCAAAAGCAGATTGCGGCTGAGGGAGGGAGAAAGAATGCCTCCCTCAGCCGCACCTTTCTTAATCGGCCGGCAATCCTGAGCTTTTTTCCGCTCGCGCGACCGCCCTGCCGATTCGCTACTATATGCCATAAGGTGATTCAGAAGTTGGGGGAGAGATGAAGGGGTTTTGCTTCGCGGGCCTGATGGTTTCCTTGCTCGGGGTTCCCGTTCTTGCCAACGCGCAGGGACCGGCCAAGCCAGCCTCCATGGAAATGCTGATGGAGCAGGCGCAGGATCCGCAGAAGGCGGAAGCGCCGGGCAAACTCCACACCTATTACATTGCGGCGGATGAGGTGCAGTGGAACTATCGGCCGGGTCCGCCCGTGTACCTGCTCAACGGCGAGCACGAGATTAACCCCGTTCCGCAGCCCAGATCCAACACCTACCGCAAGGCCGTGTATCGCGAGTATACGGACGACAAGTTCACCACCCTGAAACCGCGACCCCCGGAGTGGGAGCACTTGGGCATCCTGGGGCCGCTGATCCGTGCCGAGGTGGGCGACACCGTCAAGATCGTCTTCAAGAACAATGTCAACATGAACGTCTCCATGCATCCGCACGGGCTGCTTTACGACAAACAGTCCGAGGGCGCCTACTACGGCGAGGGCGCGGGCCTGCCTCCCGATGCCACCATGAAAGGCAACGCCGTGCACAAGGGCGAAACCTTCACGTACACCTGGACGGTCCCCGAACGGGCTGGCCCCGGGCCGATGGATCCCAGCTCGATTCTGTGGATGTACCACTCCCACTTCAACGAGTCGAGAGACATGAACTCCGGCTTGTTCGGTCCCATCATCGTCTCGCGCAAGGGTTCGACCAGACCGGATGGAACGCCCAAGGACGTCGACCGCGAATTCGTTGTCGCCTTCGCGAACTTCGACGAGATGAGCAGCGGCTATTTCATGCAGAACATTATTGGCGACCAGAAATATCCCACCGCGATCGTCTCCAATCCGAACTTCGCCAAGACGCTCGAATACTATACGATGAACGGCTTTACCCGGGGTACGATGCCGCTGTTGACGATGAAAAAGGGCGAGCGCGTGCGCTGGTACCTGCTGGCCAACAGCAACGAAGACGATGTGCATGCGCCGCACTGGCATGGCCAGACCGTGCTCTCCAACAGCATGCGCACCGATACGCTCAGCCTCGGTCCGATGATGATGATGGTCGCCGACATGGTGCCGGACAATCCCGGCACCTGGCTCTTCCATTGCCACGTAAGTGAACACCTGGATAACGGGATGTATGCACTGTTCAAGGTAACTGAGTGAAGTGTTTTGCAATTTTTGATTGAGGTGCTTCTATGACTCTCTGGAATCTCGAAAAACACAAGCCAACGGGCAGGGCCACGCGGTCTCGCGGTCCGGTTGCCGGCGCTGTCCGGAACCGGCGCCGCGCCATGATGGCGGGAATCGCCTGCGCCATTTTGACTTGCTTTGCCGCCGCGCAAGACAAGGCTCCTTCGCAGGCCGGCGAGCCGTTGGCGATCATGGACGGTCAGCCCATTTATCTAGATCAGCTTCCGGCAAACGAAGTGACGCAACTCCAGCGGATGATGGCCCAGGTCTACGCTGTGAAGATGCGCGCGCTCCATGAGACCCTCGATCAAAAACTGATTGAAGCGGAAGCGAAGAAGAAGGGCATCAGCAAGGACGACCTGTTCAAGTCGGAAGTACTCTCCAAGGTGCCCGAACCGACCGGCGATGAAGTGAAGACGAGCTACGAGAGCCGTCAGGACCTGAAGAATAATTCCTTTGACGAGGTAAAGGACAGGGTCAGGCAGGATTTGAAAAACGAGGCGATCCAGAAGCAGAAAAACGTCTATGTTCAGGGACTGTGGCAGCAGGCTATGAACGATGGGGAGCTTTCGATCCTGCTGACCCCGCCCAAGATCGAGATCAAGGCGGACGCCTCGCGGATGCGAGGAGATCCGAACGCTCCCATTACCATCGTCGAGTTCTCCGACTTCAGTTGTCCTTTCTGCCTCAAGGCCGAGGCCTCGATCAGCGCAGTCATGGCGAAGTATCCCGATCAGGTGAAGCTGTCCTATCGGGACTTCCCGCTGCGGGAGTTGCATCCCAACGCGGAGACGGCGGCGGAAGCCTCTCGTTGCGCCGCGGAGCAGGGCAAGTTCTGGGAGTACCACGATCTGCTGTTTGCCGGTCAGGACAAGCAAAACCGGGAAGGCTTGCTGGAGGACGCGCGCACCCTGAAGCTGGATGAAACGCAGTTCGGCGCCTGCCTGAGCAGCGGCCGCTACAAGGCGCAAATCGAACAGGATGTCCAGATGGCGACCCGCGCCGGTCTTGTGGCGACCCCGGGGTTTTATATTAATGACACCTTCGTCAACGGGGCCCAGCCGGCGGAGGTGTTTGAGCGCATCATCGACAAGAAGCTGTCGGCGTTGAACGAGAAGCGCGCCGCCAACTGAACTGCCGCAGGACCAAGGAACGGGAGGCGATCATGAGGCTCATGGTTTCAGCACTTCGTTCGGCTGCCGTGCTTCTGCTGGGAGGTGGACTGGCGCTTGCCCAGCTCCCAACTCCGCCGGCAACGCGCGCTGCAGCTCCGGCCAGTTCCACACCGCCCGCCGGACACGCTGCGCGGGTGGTCTATTTGCGCGGCCAGCTCGAGGTCGACGCGGACAACTCCAGCCTGAACCAGATCCTCCACGACATCGGCCGCGCGACCGGGATGAAGATCACCGGGGGCGTTGCCGACGGGCGCGTCTTCGGCACCTACGGGCCGGGTGCGCCGGCGGCGATTCTGGAGAGCCTGCTGGACGGCGCCGGCGTCAACATGCTGCTGAAGGAGACCGCAACCGGGTCTCCGGCGGAGCTGATTCTGACGCCGCGGAACGGCCCCGCGACGCCCCCCAACCCGGCCGACGCGGAAGACGTTGCGGCCGAGAGCGTGCCCGAGCCGTCCGTGGACAGACCCATGATGGTGCCCGGCCCAGGAGGCGTCCAGACGGTGGTCCGGGACATCAATGGGAATCCGGTATCGGCAGCGGCAGGCGTGACCGCGCCAGGACCGGCGCCATCCCCTCAGACGCCCGAGCAGCTTCAGCAACAGCTGCAGCAGATGCGGCAGCAGCAGCAACAGGCGATGCAGCAGCGTCAACCCTAAGGCCCACCCCCCCTTGTATATACAGGCGATTTGTTGATGTGGCTGGGGTTACGGTTCTGTATATACAAACGACTACTGATTCCATTGGAGTTGTGGCGCTGTATATACACGGGCGACCTTCTTTCCATCCGTTTCAGTGGGGGCTTGGTTCGGATTGCGTCGCTATCCCGGGCCCTCTTTCTATTTTACGCGGCAGGTGGGATTACGCGGCGGGCGTATCTGGTTCAGGCAGAGTGGGTTGCGCAATTTTTCTTGACAGGGGGAGCGGTGGAAAACGGGGACGGAAACCGATGACTGCCTGAATGGGGGATGACGGGTGTTGGAGTGTCAAGCTGGGCGCGGACGGGTTAGCGGAGCTGGATGCGCATGGGAGCGCCGTCGGGGGCGGTGAAGAGGACCTGGCGGCTGGCCATGAAGACTTTGGGATCGTAGGGGGATCTGACGCCGCGGCGGGCGGGGTCGGGGGGCGGATTGGCGCCGCGGCGGGATGGCGAGCCGGGCCGGAGATTGCCGGTTGCGGTGAGGGGGATGGTGGAGGTGCGGTCGGAGTCGGTGAGGCAGGCGATCCAGTGAATGCAGGTGAGGGTCATGGGAGCGCCGGGGACCCGGTTCCAGTCCTGGATGAGGATGCGGTAGGGGTCGGGCCCGTCTTCCTTTTCGAGGAGGACGTCGTTGGAGTAGTTGATGAAGACCTGGACGCCGGCCTGGGGGACATCGCCGCGGTAGACAGTGGCGAGCGGGTCGCGCACGTAGATGCGCTGGCGATAGTAGATGAGAGCACCCAGCAAGAGGACAGCAAGCACCGCTAGAGTCGTTTTCATCGGGTGGGCCCTCGCTCAAGTTTGATGCTACAGCGGAACGGGGAGAAAGCGTGCATTTGAGGCGAGCCCTGTGGAGGCCAGTCCCAGGGGCTAAAGCCCGCGTCAATTCAGCGCCCCGGAATGCCGGGACTGAAGTCCCGGCCTATCTCAGAAGCAAGGGCGTGACCTCAGCGGCTAAAGCCGGAACTCAGAAGCAAGGGCGTGACCTCAGCGGCTAAAGCCGGAACCTGGAGAGGCTGTTACGGCACGGCTGAAGCCGTGCCCTTAAGCAAAACAAATTAGCGCTCGAATCTGAGTAACGCTATTTATTTTTTGCCTTTTTCTTCGTGGTATTCCTGCTCGGTATTGATCTCCCACAGGGCACGCTTGTCGAGGTTGCCGGCGACGATGCCGTCGACGGCGTGCATGGCGGTGAGCATGCTGTGGTCCTGGTTGTTGTACTTGTGCATGCCGTTGCGGCCGACCAGGAAGAGGTTGTCGATGCGGTCGGTGAAGGTCCTGAGCTCGTCGAAGCGGGAGTAAGTGCCGAAGTAGGCGGGGTAGGTCTTGGGCACGCGGACGACGTGGGCGTCGGAGACGTCGGCGGCTTCGAGGATACCGATCTTGGCGACCTCGGCGATGGCGAACTGCTTGAGCTGGCCGTCGGGCATCTTCCAGAGGTCGTCGGTGTCGTAGCAGAAGTATTCGAGGCCGATCCAGACTTTGCTGGGGTCGCTGACCAGGTAGGGGCTCCAGTTGTTGAAGATTTGCAGACGGCCGAGCAGGACGTCGGGCTCCTGGATGTAGATCCAGGTGTCCTTGAGCAGGCCGCCGTCGGGCTCACGGACCTTGAGGCGGTCGGCGAGCAGGCCGACGGTGATGAAGTCGCGGTACTGGAGGCCGTCGGAGACTTCGAGCACGCTGGCGGGGATGGGCGTGCGCAGGGCGCGGAAGAGCTCGCGCATGGGCATGGTGGAGAAGAAGTAGTCGCCGGCGAAGGTGCGGCGCTCGCCGGCGGGCGAGACGGCGTCGATGGAGGCGACGACAGTGTCGCTGCCGGGGGCGAAGTTGACGGCGTCGACCTTCCACTGCATGTGGATCTCGCCGCCCTTCTGGCGGATGAGGCCGGCGACGTGCTCCCAGAGCTGGCCGGGGCCGAACTTGGGATACATGAAGCGCTCGATCAGGGAAGTGTCGGTGCCCTTCTGGGCGATATCTTTCCTAGAGGGGTCGCCGGACTGCTTGCGGGTGAAGAGTTTTTTGAGGAAGTGCTTGACGGCGGTGGTGAGGGAGAGGCCCTTGATGCGCTGGGCGCCCCACTCGGCGGAGATTTCGTGGCAGGGCGTGCCCCAGACTTTTTCGGTGTAGCTCTTGAAGAAGGTGAGGTAGAGCTCGCGGCCGAAGCGGTTGATGAGGAAGTCTTCGAGGCTCTTTTCCGGCTTGATCTGGTGGATGCGCGACCAGGCATAGCTGCTGCCGACGCGGGCCATGCGGACCAGGCCGAGGTTGTTGATGGTGTTGGCGGCGAGGGTGATGGGATAGTCGAAGAACTTGCGCAGGTAGTAGATGCGGCTGCGGCGGGGGCGGATGAGCATCACCAGGTCGGGGTCTGTGGGCTCGGGGACGGCGACGGTTTCGGCTACGTCGTCAGGCGAGTTCTGCTGCGGCTCCGAATCTTCGGCGCCGGCTTGGGTGACGAGCGGCCCGAGGCCGCGCAGGGGAGGTTCTTCCGGCAGGCGCGCGGGCACGGTGACGACACGCTTCTTGCCCTGATAGCTGATGGCTACCGGTGCGGCTTCGCCGCCGGGAATGGGGGCGGCGTCGGAGCCGGGGGCAGAGGTGTCGGGGGGCATCAGGTCCATCCACCACTGCATGACGCGGTCGGACTTGGAGAAGAAGCGGTGGCCGCCGATGTCCATGCGGTTGCCCTTGTAGCGGATGGTGCGGGAGATGCCGCCGATCTCGTCGCAGGCCTCAAGGATGATGGGAACGATATCGGAGCGCCGGAGGAGTTCGAGACCGGCGGTAAGACCTGCGGGGCCGGCGCCTATGATGATTGCCTTCTTTGTCATTCGACTGATGTCTCCCGATCACCGGGTGGACCGGCACAGACCATTCGACCACAAATGGCCGCGCCGAAACCCTGGGGTAAAGCCAAAGTTGTAGCAGGAGCCCCGGCGGAGTTATGGCGCGCTGGCGCGGGCGGCCAGGCTGTGTATCCCCTGAGAAAGGAGGCGGAGGGGTTGGCGGCGGGAGGGTGCGGGGCGGGGGAGTGATGCGGCGTGCTTCCGCGATAAAGTTAGACAAAAGAATTAACCTGTTTGTAACATTGACACGGACGCTTTGTGAGTGCAGAATACGGGCCACTTGGAGGTGGGTTATGGGCCTGCCCGTTTCGGCTTTTCCGGTTCGATCGAAAGTGCAATTTGCGCGCGCGAGCGCGGTGGTTCTACTGTGCCTGCTGGGCGCGGCGGGGCGTTCGACGCGGATGTCCGCGCAGGACCAAAATGCGACTGCGCGCGAGCGCATGCACGAGTCGGAGCAGTGGGCGCAGATCCAGCCGCATCTGCCGGACCCGGCCACGGCAAGCGCGCAAGCGCTGGAGACGCAGGCGGACATACTGCGGGCGCGGCGCTTCCCGGCGGACGCCATGGACTACTACCGGTACGCGATCGCGCGCGGCGGGAACCAGCCGAACCTGCTGAACAAGCTGGGCCTGGCCGAGCTGGAGATGAGCAATATTCAACTGGCGCGCGTTTACTTCCAGAAGGCGGTGAAGCTGAACCGCAAGGACGCCGACGTGTGGAACAATCTGGGCGCGTCCGAGTTCATCGACGGAAAGCAGGTGAGCGCCCTCTCCGACTACAAGAAGGCGGTGAAGCTGGACCGGCACAAGGCGGTGTTCCACGCCAACCTGGCCGACGCGTACTTCGAGACCAAGGACTTTCGCGGGGCGCGGCGCGAGATCGCGGAGGCGCTGGAGCTGGATCCGCATGTCTTCGAGCAACAGGGCACCGGAGGCGTGGCCGCGCATGTGCTTTCGTCGCACGACCTGGCGCAGTTCTCGTTTGAGATGGCGAAGATGTATGCGCGCGCCGGCATGACCGAGCAGATGCTAAACGCGCTGGCGAAGGCCGCGGAGGCGGGCATGGACGTCCAGATCGAGATGCGGAAGGACCCGGCGCTGGCAGGGTATGAGAACGATCCGCGGGTGGTGGTGCTGGTCCACAATGCGCAGGTGCTGCGGGCGGGCCGGCCGGCGACGGTGAGTGCGTCCAGCCCGGACGGCGGGGTGGGCGCGAAGCCTTTGTAGGCGCTCACGAAGTGACCCGGGGATGAAAGAATCGGGTATGGCGAATCTAACCCTGGTGTATGGAATGCGGTTGCTGCCGGCGGATGAGGTGGTGTCGGTGGGCGAGGCCCCGGTGGCCCTGAAGAACGGCAACGAAGCGCATGTGACCATGCATGTGCTGGAGGGCAGCCGGGAGGAGATCGAGGCGCAGCTGCGGCACAGCATCGACGCGTTCTTCGACTTCTATCCTGAGATTTGAGGCACTTCGGCGCTTCGGGCGGCGTCGAGAAAGACGCGGCGCGGCGACGCGGAGGGGTCCGGACGTTATATCTTGGATAAGGACACTTTGCGATCTGGAATGTCTGGGCCGGGAGCGCCCGGATGATTTGCCAGAGTTGTGCCGCACCCGGTTTCAACCCCCAGTCAGCAAGCTGGCCGGGGCCGATGGAGAAGAATGCTTAGGATGACGAAGAGGATTGAGACGGGAACCGCAGCGGGAGTTCGCAGCGCCGCGAAGGTTCCAGGGTGCAGGCGCAGTTTGACCGTTGCGGCAGTGCTGGCGGGTTGCGGGCTGGCGATGATTGCGGGCCGCGCGCAGGCGCAGACCAGGATCGGGCCGGCCCCGCCCGTTACCTACGACAACAAATACGAGTTGTACGGCAGCCTGAACTACATGAACTTCAAGGCCGGCGAGAACCTGCCCAAGCGCATGAACCTGGGCGGCGGTGAGTTTGAGGGCACCTGGTGGGTGACACCGAAGATCGGCATTGCGGGCGAGTACCGCGGGGATGCGGGCACCACCCAGGTCTACCCCAACGCCCAGGATTATGGCGTCCACCGGCCGCTGGTGTACATGAACATGGCGCTGTTCGGTGTGCAATATAGGGGACCCAAGAACCAGCATGCGGCGCTGGACTTCCACGCGTATGGCGGCGTGGCGGACGGCGTGTTCGATGGAGGCACCGCCGGAGTTCCATCGCCCCTGGAGCCGCCGGTCTCGTCCGCGTACATCGCGAACCAGGTGGGGCTGTATGCCGACCACTGGGCGCCGCTGTTTGCGCTGGGCGGCAGCCTGGACATGAACCGGTCGAAGAACTGGGCGATCCGGCTGTCGCCGGACCTGATCCTGGAACATTTTGGCAACGAGACGCGGGAGTTCTTCTCGATCTCCGGCGGAGTTGTGTACCGGTTCCCGGTGAAGAAAAAGAAGTAGCCACGGCGTTATGCTGGGGGCAGCAACAACCGCTGCGTGGATTCTCCCATAAGAGGGAAATCCACCTTAAAATCGGAGTTCAAGAGCGCTTCGTGAATTCAAGGGCGCGGGCGGTGCAGCATGGACCGAATAAGGGATGTATTGCGCAGGGACCTGGGCAAGAGCCTGCGCGGAATTCAGGAGCAGGACCGGCTGGCGGCAGCGTGGGCGGTTGCGTGCGGCCCCGCGATGGCGACCCGCGGGCGAGTGGTTGGCTACGAAGATGGCCTGGTGCGGATCGCGGTGACGGACGCGGAGTGGATGCGCCAGATGTACTCGCTGCGCAGCGTGCTGGAGCGCGACCTGGCGAAGATTTCGGAGTTGCCGGTGGCGGCAATCCGGTTTGAACTGGATACAGATTGAAGGAGAACGAGATGGCGGAAGCAGCGGGCGTAACCGAACAGGATGTGTTGCGCGTGGCGGAGCTGGCGAACCTGGACCTGACCGCCGAAGAGGTCCCGCGGATGCAGCGCGACCTGAACGCCATCCTGGGGCACGTGGCGCAGTTGAACGAAGTGGACACCGAGGGCGTTCCGGCGATGGCGCAAGTGGGCGAGATGCTGGGCGCGGAGCCGGAACTGACCGGCGCGACGCTGCGCGCGGACGCGCTGCGGCCGTCATTGGACCGCGCGGCCGTGATGGCGGTGGCGCCGGAGACGGATGGCAGGTTCTTCAAGGTGCCGAAGGTGATTGAGAGATAGTGGTTAGTGGCTAGTGGCTAGTGGCTAGTAAGAACGGGGGAAGGTTTGAGTACGGCGACGATTGAAGGGGTGAAGGCGGCGATTGCGAGCAAGGCGACCACGGCTACGGCGGTGGCAGAGGAGCATTACGCGCGAATTGCGGCGGAGGATGGGCCGGGCGGCAAGGGCATTCACAGCTTTCTGGCGCTGAGCAAAGAGCGGGCGCTCGGGCAGGCGGCAAAGATCGACGCGATGGCCGCGAAGGGCGAGGCGCTGCCGGCGCTGGCGGGCGTGCCGGTGGGCATCAAGGACGTGCTGACGATGCAGGGTTCGCCGGCGACGGCGGGGTCGAAGATACTTGAGGGCTGGATGCCGCCGTACGACGCGACCGTGGTGAAGCGGCTGGAGGCGGCTGGCGCGGTGTTGCTGGGCAAGCTGAACTGCGACGAGTTCGCGATGGGCTCGTCGAATGAGAACTCGGCGTACGGGCCGGTGCTGAATCCGCGGGCGCTGGACCGGGTGCCGGGCGGGTCGAGCGGCGGCTCGGCGGCGGCGGTTGCGGCTGGGTTCGCGGTGGCGACGCTCGGCTCGGACACCGGCGGATCGATCCGCCAGCCGGCGGCGTTCTGCGGCGTGGTGGGCGTGCTGCCGACGTATGGGCGCGTGAGCCGCTATGGGCTGATTGCGTTTGCGTCGTCGCTGGACCGCGTGGGTCCGTTTGCCACCAATGTGCGCGACGCGGCGACCATGCTGAGTGTGCTGGCGGGCAAAGATGCGATGGACGCGACCAGCTCCGGCCGGTCAGTGGGCGACTATGTGGGCGCGCTGGAGACGCCGGTTGCCGGACTGAAGATCGGCGTGCCGGAGGAGTACTTCGGCGAGGGGCTCGACCCGGAGATCCGCGCGGCGATCGAGAAGGCGCTGGATGGGCTTAAGGCCGCTGGGTGCGAGATCAAGAAGATCAGCCTGCCACACACCAGGTACGCGATCCCGACGTATTACGTGATTGCGACGGCGGAAGCTTCGGCGAACCTGTCGCGGTTCGATGGAGTGCGGTTCGGCTTTCGGGCGGGCTCGGGGACGGAGACGCTTTCGGAGATGTATCGCGAGACGCGCGACCGGGGCTTCGGCGCGGAGGTGAAGCGCAGGATACTGCTGGGGACGTATGCGCTCTCGGCGGGCTACTACGACGCGCACTACCGCAAGGCGCAGCAGGTGCGGACGCTGCTGACGCGGGACTTTCTGGCGGCCTTCGCGGAGGTCGACGCGATCGTGTCGCCGATTACGCCGACGCCGGCTTTTAAACTGGGTGCAAAGACCGATGACCCGGTGCAGATGTATCTTGAGGACATCTACTCGGTGGCGGCGAGCCTGGCGGGCATCTGCGGGACCAGCGTGCCGTGCGGCGAAACCCGGGTGGGGCTGCCCATCGGGGTGCAGGTGATGGGCCGGCACTTCGACGAGGAGACGATGCTGCGGGTTGCGCTGGCGATAGAGAACAGCCAGTAGCCGGTAGCTGGTGGCCAGTCGCCAGTAGCCGGTGGCCAGGAGCTGGTGGCGCGGGAACTCCGAGCTACAGGCTAGCAACAGGCTGTAGCTTGGAGGCTGAGATGCTCGAAGAAGAGTTCGACAAGCGGATGCAGGAGCTCTACCACAGCGGGAAGCGCGAAGCGAAGTTCAGCGCGCCTCTGTTCGCCGAGTTGCTGCGGGAGCATGGCGGCCTGGAGACGGCGCGGCGGTTCATCCACTCTCCGGACTACGCTGCCGGGTTCACTAAGCTGTGGGAGCGCAAGCGCCTGGACCTGACGGCGGAAGCGATGATCCTGCAGGAGACCAAGTGGCATCCGCTGTTTACGCCGGAAGAGATTGAGATTTGCAGGAAACGGCTGCAGGAGTATGGGTATCCGCCGGAATAAAAGGGGCGGGCTAAGGCGCTACGGGCACGGCGAGGTCGAAGGCGGGGGTTTCGGGAGCGGGCTGGCGGGTGAGGGTCCAGCAGCCTGCGGCGAACAGGATCGCCAGCAGTGGGACGTACGTGGGCCGGTGGAAGTACCCGCCGAAGGCGTTCGCGACTGCGAAGAAGATGGCCAGATAAAGGATTGTCTTTGCCGTCGAACCAGACCTCGCGAAGAAGCGCCACGCGATAAAAGCGAGCGGCAGCGTGATGGCTGCGAGATCGTATTCCATGATGCGGGGATTGAGCAGGATCACCCCGACCAGCATTACCGGAGCCCACTGGCGGAGCGAGAAGCTGCCGCGCCGGTACATCCGGGAGAGATGCAGCAAAACCGCGAACAGCGGAATCGCGTAGCAAAGATAAAAGATGAAGCTGGCGAGCGAATACGGCCTTCCCATGCGGAACAGCGCGTCGCCGAAGAGGCCCGCGGGACTGCAGCCGAAGTCGCGGTTATAGAGGAACTGCAAGTCGACGGCCTTCAGGTAGTTCCGGAACAGCGACGGCCACAGCAGGGGCTGGATGGCGAACAATGCGATTCCGGCTGCGGTGGCGAGGCCCGCGGGCAGCCACTGTTTGCGCGCCGAGAACGCTGGAATGACCGCCAGGCTCAGCATCGGCGCTTTTACGAATGAGGAGAGCAGCACGGCCGCGTAAAACCAGACCCAGCGGCCGCGGCGCCAGCCTGCCAGCGCAGACCAGAACACCGCGAAATAGAGGATGTACGCAACGTTTCCGCTGAGGACGGCGTCGCTTTCGAGCAGTCCAGGGAAGAAGGCCGCGGCCGGCGTCAAATAGAGAAAGTAGCGGTGCTCCGGCGCTTCCGCGAATCGCAGCACGATCGGCAACTGGCCCACGATTGCCAGAATGAAGACCACCCAGTAAGCGGGCGCGCTGCACCGGAACGGAATGCCGCCGATGAGGCGCAGAAAAGGAAGCGTTATCGGCGAGTAGACGTAGCTGTATGGCCGGTCGGCGCCGTTGGGGTCGCCAACCTGCTGATGGTAGAGCCGCTGAACGGCGATGGCGTCGGCGTAGGGATCGTGCCCGGCGCGCAGGGAGCGCATGGCGGCGGCGTATACCTTCAGGTCCCAGCCTGGAGCGTCAAAATGGGTCCAGATCGCCAGCGCGACCACAAGCGCAATCCACATGCCAAGGAACACTGCCCGCGGGCGACCGCGGAAGTTCGATTCGGTGGCTTCGAGCGCGTGGGCAGCGATCAATACGACACCTCTAAAACACCGGTCATCCCACGGAGGCGAGGCAGTGCCATGCCAAACGGGATGCGCGGCGTATCGGAACCGGGGTGAAGGTAGAGTATCAGCTATGTCTGGGGGTGAACAGAAGCCGATTTTCGAAGTGCGCGAACCCGTTTGCCCATTCAGCCGGTACACTGCGGTGATGGACGAGCAGCAGCAGGCAGGCGGGGCGGTTCGGCGGATCGCCGCGTTCGATGTGGGGGACAAGCGGATTGGAGTAGCCATGACCGACCCGCTGGGATATACGGCGCAGCCGCTGCTGACGATTTACCGCAAGACGCCGCGCGCGGACTTGAAGTCGATTGGGCGGATTCTGCGCAAGCATGGGGTGGCGGAAGTTGTGGTGGGCCATCCGCTGAACATGTCCGGCGAAGTTGGGCCGCGGGCGCGGAAGGCGGCTGAGTTCGCGGAACAATTGCGGGCGGAGTTCGGCATCCCGGTGCACCTGGTGGACGAGCGGCTGACCACGTGGGAGGCGCACCAGTTGCTGGATGAAAGCGGACTCAGCCGGGATCGCGCGGCCGAAAGGCAGAAGCGCAAGCGCGTCATCGATCAAGTGGCCGCGGTGCTGATCCTGGAAGCGTTTCTGGAGCCGCGGGGGAAGCTTGGATAGGCGTGAGGTTGCTGAAGACGATAGAGCGATTCTCGCCTGAAAACGCTCGAGCATGTTGCCTCAACCAGCGGCATGGCGCGTCCTCCTGCGATGAGACTGCGACAGGCTTCGCTCAGGAGGACGGCCGCTATAATAATCAACGACTTACGCTAAGGCTCCAGGGCGAGCTAGCCTTGGGACGTCTGGGCTATGACCCGCTGGGCGATGGCGGCGATGGGCGAATCTTTTGGGGCTTTGTAACCGTCTAATCCATGCGTGGTGTGGTACGCTAGTATCTGCTGGGGACGTGCGCCTTTGAATGCCCTGACCTTTCTAGAGGTTATCGGGCTTGCCACCGCGGTCGACACCGCATTCCATCCCTGCAAACTACGAAACAACCAAGGGAAGGTTCCGCCTGTTTCCCCTGGCGGTCCCACAAAATTTTGAGGCAGGAGCGCGCATAGCCGTGGCTGAAGAAATCGACAAGTACGAAGAAGACATAGAGAAGCTCATCGACACCGGAAAAGAGAAGGGCTATCTCACGTTTGGCGAGGTCAACGACCTGCTGCCGGGAGACATCACGTCTCCGGACGAGCTCGACGACCTGATGACGACCATCAACACCCAGGGCATCGACGTGCTCTCCGGCGAGGCGCGCGGCGAGAAGTATGAGCCTGAGGCGGGCGAAGAATCGGAGGACGTTGAGCTGGACCTCTCGCCGGGCACGCTGGAGAAGACCAACGATCCGGTGCGCATGTATCTGCGCGAGATGGGCACGGTCCCGCTGCTGACGCGCGAGGGCGAAGTCGAGATTGCGAAGCGCATCGAGCGCGGCCAGAACCGCGTGATGAAGGCCATCTCGCGCTCGCCGATTGTGATCCGCGAGATCGTGGGGCTGGGCGAAGACCTGCGCCGCGGCGTGCGCAACATCAAGGAAGTGGTGACGTTCGACGAAGAGGAGCTGACGGAAGAGATCCTGCAGGCGCGGGTGCGCGCCACCGTGGGCCGCATCGACGTGATCGTGAAGCACCAGAAGAAGCTGGCCGCGCTCGAAGAGAAGCTGGCCGCGCCGCAAGGCAAGGACGCCAAGGCCAAGGCGCGCGACACGCGCAAGCATCGCTGGCTGATTGGGCGGGAGCACGTCTACATCAACCGCATCGTGCGCGAGCTGAAGTACACCAACGCCGAGAAGAAACGGCTGCTGGACAAGGTGAACAAGACCGTCGACGCGATGCGCACGCTGGAGCGGCAGATCAAGTCGCTGGAGATGAAGCACGAGGCGTCGAAGAGCGAAGAGCTGCGCAAGGAGTATCGCCGGCAGCAGAAGAACTGCCGCACCGACCTGGAGCGCATCGAGTCCGACGCGGGCATCTCCATCGTCGATCTGAAGCGCACGCAGCGCGAGATGATCCAGGGCGACATGGACGCGGAGCGCGCCAAGCGGGAGCTGATTGAGGCCAACCTGCGGCTGGTGGTGTCGATCGCGAAGAAGTACACCAACCGCGGATTGCAGTTCCTGGACCTGATTCAGGAGGGCAACATCGGCCTGATGAAGGCGGTGGACAAGTTTGAGTACCGCCGCGGTTACAAATTCTCGACCTACGCGACGTGGTGGATCCGGCAGGCGATTACCCGGGCCATCGCGGACCAGGCGCGGACCATCCGCATCCCGGTGCACATGATCGAGACCATCAACAAGCTCATCCGTACCAGCCGGCAACTGGTCCAGGAGCTAGGCCGCGAAGCGTCGTCCGAAGAGATTGCGCGGCGCATGGACATCCCGGTGGCGAAGGTGCGCAAGGTGCTGAAGATCGCGCAGGAACCCATCTCGCTGGAGACGCCCATCGGCGAAGAGGAAGACTCGCACTTGGGGGACTTCATCGAAGACCGCATGGCGGTGTCGCCGGCCGACGCGGTGATCGCGGTCAACCTGAAGGAGTACACATCCCAGGTGCTTCGGACTTTGACCCCGCGGGAAGAACGCGTGATCAAGATGCGCTTCGGCCTCGAAGACGGCAGCGAACACACGCTGGAAGAGGTAGGGCAGAGCTTCCAGGTAACCCGCGAGCGCATCCGGCAGATCGAAGCCAAGGCGCTGCGCAAGCTCCGCCACCCCAGCCGCAGCCGCAAGCTGAAGGCGTTCGTGGACGGCGTGAAGGACGCGTAACTGATCGCCAGGTGCCCCACTTGTGGCGAGCAAGCTGCCATGAGTGGGGCATTCGAGTTTAAGGGCGAATCAGCTTCGCGTTCGGCTCACATCGTGATTTGCGTCAAGTCAACCGCCGAAGCCTCAGTCTCTGCCGCGCGATCTTGCTTCGGCTTAGCGCCGGTGACTCGGGAGAGTACTGCTTCCAACAGCGGCGTTACATGAGTGAGTTGCCGCGCGCGGATCAGGAGGTCCCAAAGCGGCTCAAACTTCTTCCAACCGGCCGCATAGAAGAAATGCTTGGCTTGATGTTTCAGCGTGCCGTGGTGCAGCGATGCGTGGGCGATCGCGCCCCAACGGTAGAACTCGCGATACGCCCAGTCATAACCCTCTTTCAACGTCTCGGCCTTCAGTTGCGACGGGCGATAGACGACGTGCCTGGTGTCGTAGAGCCTCCAGTCGCGTGTCAGCATCCGCCCTTCGCGCACCATGCGGGCGTGAAGCTGGGTGCCGGGATAGGGCGTCTGAATGTGAAAAGTCGCGGTGGTGATGCCATGTTCCACTGCCCAATCTACCGTGCGCCGGAAGACGTCTTCCCCATCGTCATCCATACCGAAGACAAAGCTGCCGTTGATCATGATGCCCAGCGAGTGCAGGCGGTCGGCAACTGCTTTGTAATCGCGGCCCAGGTTCTGGCGCTTGTTGCTTCGCCGCAGATTGCCTGGCGTCAGCGTCTCGAAGCCGACGAAGATGCTGCGCAGTCCGGCCTCCGCGGCGCGCTCAATCAGGTCGCCGCGCAGGATGGAGTCCACCGTTGCCGCACCCTGAAACACGCGCCGCATTCCTTTCACGCCGTCGAACAGGGACTCCGCAAAACGCCTGTCTCCGAGCAGGTGATCGTCGAGGAAATAGAGATGGCGCCCGGGCAAACGCTCGATCTCTGCCAGCGCATCGTCTACCCTCTGCGTGTAGAAGCCGCGGCCGCCTTGAAAGAAAGCGTCTTTGTAGCAAAAGTCGCAGTGCTGCGGACAGCCGCGCGTCACGACGATAGAGTTAGGCACCAGGTAGTATGCGCGCCGTATGAGATCGCGCCGAATGGGCGGGACCCGCTCCAGCGTGCGCCCGGTCGAAGAGGCATAGACGGGCTGCGGCGTGCCCGCGCGAAAGTCCTCAAGGAACTTCGGGAAGGTCTGCTCGCCGGGCCCCAGGAAGATGGCGTCCGCGTGCTCCACGGCCTCCTCCGGAAGCGAAGTGACATGCAACCCGCCGAGACAGACGAACGCGCCGCGCTTTCGATAGTGGTCTGCAATCCGGTACGCTCGGTAGGCGTTTGTGATGTAGACCTGGATGACGACCAGGTCGGGCGTATCGTCCAGCGTCAGCGGCTCCACGTGCTCGTCCACGATCGCCGCGCGGTCGTCCGCGGACAGGTATGCGGCAAGCGTGGCCAGCCCCAGCGGCGGGAACAGCGAATACTTGACCGGACGCCAATACGGATCGGTTGCCTCGGTCAGCGCGGGCAGAATGAACTTGACGTTGAGCGGGCGTGTTCCCGGCGCAATCATGGATTCCTTCCTTCTTTCTTTCCCGACTGAGCTTTGCGGTGCAAAGTTAATACGCAAAAAAAACTTCAGGTGCGCGCCGGCGACCAGCCGCGGACAAGGTCGGGCGCAGGTTCTTCTTTAGCGGCGCCCCTGGCGGCATCGCGGACTACCTGTTCCAGCGTGGCCAGATATTCGAGGTAGCGGCGGCGGCCCGGCGGCGTGATGCGGCAGACGGTTTGCGGGCGGTTGCGGTCGTGGCCTTTCAGTATTTCGACCAGCTTCGCATCTTCCAGCACGCTGAGATGCCGGCTCAGATTGCCGTCGGTGAGCGCGCAGAGTTCCTTGAGATCGCCGAAGGTGAGGCCGCGGGGGTTGGCGACGAGAGACGTGAGCACGCTGAGGCGGGCGCGCTCGTGGATGACGCGGTCGAGCCCTGCGTAGGCGAAGCGGCCTTCGCGACCGGCGGACTTAGCGGGCTTGACAGTCATCGCGGCCCTCCCTGGTGGTGAAGAGCAGAATGCCGGCGACCAGCAACTGGCCCGCACCGTAGGGGATGCCCATGGCCCATGGAGACAGCGCGCGGCCGCCCGCGAGCGAGATGCAGACGAGCCCGGTGAGCAGATACCACGCGCCCGCCGCGGCGATGGGCCGGGGCAGAAATCGGCAGGAGGCAAACACGCCCAGGCCGTAGATGACCTGCCAGAGGCCGGGAAGCATCCACAGCGCCGAGGGAACCGAGTACGCGAGCACGAACGCCACCAGCGCGCCGGCGCCGGCCGCGGGCAGGAATTGCTCCACTGCCATGTGAATCATCTCGTCCGCCAGGCCGGAGTGGATGCGGTGAGTGCGCGTGAGCATCTGCGCGCCAATCAGCGCGGCGGAGACGATGGCGGTGACGATCCAGATGGCGAGATACGCTGCGACGCGATGCGCCGGGTTGGGCACCCATAGCGCCTGCACTACGGCAGCCGCGACCGCCAGCACGCCGGTGCCGGCCAGGGTTGCGGGGCCGTAGCCGTGAAACTCCGTGCTGCGGGCCATCTGCCTGCGGATGGTGCCGATGTCGCCAAGTGCCCGGTTGAGATCGTCCATATCGACTCACTTTGTATTGCAAAGTAAACCCGTCCGGGACGTTTGTCAAATGCCGGCAGGTCCGTCGCGCGGAAAGTGCCGCGCTGCGGCGGAAGCGCCTCCGTCGCCGGGACGCTGAATTTAGATCGTTCGTTGTTTTACAAAAGAACCCGCTTCCCGCTTCCGGGTCTGGGTTTGCGGGCCAGAACCACCTAAGATTGGGGGCATCCCCGCCGCGTCTCTCACCCACGACGGGGAACGGCATCAAGCCGGGATTTCGCCCCGGCAGTTCGCGCGCCGCCGGGTGACTTCCATGCTCCTGCGATACGGCTCAACCCGGAGGGCCATCTGCGGGTTGAGAATCGATGCGACTGCTCTGCGGGGTAGGAGGGGCAGTTGTGCCGGCGCTTACGCGACGGCGTTGGTCAGCGTGTTCCCGATGCTGTTGAAGTTGTTGCCAATCGAGTTGGAAAGCCCCTTCATGGCAGCCACCGCGCCCAGACCCACAAGGGCGGCGACCAATGCGTATTCGATGAGATCCTGACCGGAATCTTCAGCGATCAGCTTCTTCAGCGACTCCTTCATCCTTTCTCCTCTTTCGGTTCGCTTGCGTATGGCGCCCTTTAGCTGCGGCCCTTAGCGAATGTACCAAAAATAGACAGAGTATTGGATAACTCCAATCCCTAGAAGGTGTTATAGGCGTGACGCCTATGACTTTCGTAACCATGTCCGTATACCTCCGCCGCACCCTCGTTACGGGTCAAGCGGCATCCGCTCAACCACGATCGGGCCAACTCGACCGCCTGTCGACGGGAACTGCTTTGTTACCATTCTCCGCATGACCGATCTCGACCTTACGATCCTGATGCCGTGCCTGAATGAGGCCGAGACGCTCGCCATCTGCATTCGCCAGGCGGCGCAGGCCATTCACGATTCCGGCGTGCGCGGCGAGGTCCTGGTTGCGGACAACGGCTCTGTGGACGGCTCGCTGGAGATTGCGGCGGCCGAGGGCGCGCGCGTGGTCAACGTGTCGACCCGCGGCTATGGCGCGGCGCTGATCGCCGGCATCGAAGCCGCCCGCGGCAAGTACGTGATGATGGCCGACGCCGACGCCAGCTACCACTTCGAACACCTGCCGCGCTTTCTCCCCCTGCTGGACGAGGGCTACGACCTGGTGATGGGCAACCGCTTCGCCGGCTCCATCGAGCCCGGCGCGATGCCGCCGCTGCACAAGTACCTCGGCAACCCGGTGCTGTCGACGGTGGGCCGCGTCTTCTTCCGCATTCCCGTGCGCGACTTCCACTGCGGCCTGCGTGCGTTCCGCCGCGACGCGATCCTCAAGCTGAACCTGCGCACGACCGGCATGGAGTTCGCGTCGGAGATGGTGGTGAAGGCATCGCTGGCGCGCCTGCGCATCACGGAGGTGCCGACCACGCTCTCGCCCGACGGCCGCTCGCACCCGCCCCACCTGCGCTCCTGGCGCGACGGCTGGCGCCATCTGCGCTTCCTGCTGCTCTACAGCCCGCGCTGGCTGTTCTTCTATCCGGGACTGGCCACGCTTGCCGCCGGCCTGCTGCTCTCAGCCGCGCTGCTGCCTGGCCCGCTGACTCTGGGCCGCTTTACGTTCGACGTGGACACGCTGACCTACGCGCTGGGGCTGGTACTGGTCGGCGCGCACATTACGGTGTTCGCGGTGTCGGCCAAGGTGTTTGGGACGCAGGAGGGATTTCTGCCGCGGAATCCTGCGTTCGAGCGGCTGTTCCACTACATCACGCTGGAGACGGGCGTCCTGTTCGGCTGCGTGCTGCTGCTGCTGGGCGCGGGGATCATGGTGTACGCGGTGTTTCTGTGGCACGCGGCCGGCTTCGGCAACCTGTCGGCGACCCACATGCTGCGGCTTACACTGCCCTCGGCCGCCTGCTTCATGCTGGGCGTGGAGGCCATCTTCGCCAGCTTCTTCCTCAGCCTGCTGGGGCTGAACCGGCGGTAGATCGTGGGTCAGCTTGAACTCGGGTCAACCGACAGTTGCTCAAAACCCCGACGGAACAGCCGCGCTATCGAAACGACATAGGGACTCTTAGCTGTTACACGGCGGGAGAAGTCAATATTGGCGGTTCGAACAAGAGCTAATCACTTAGCCGCTTGCACGTTACAGTCGGTTAGTCTGTAGTGCCAGACTTCGTGATGGCTCTCCCGGTTGATCGCAACTTGCTCAGGTAATTGAAAACCACCAACGGTTTGATAGGTGTAGGTGAGGATGATCCGATTGCCCGGCCTGAAGTCGCCATCCTCGCCCAGCCTATAGGAGGTCAAAAGGAAGCCCTGGGGGCCAGGACGGAAGTCTGTTTCCCCGCGATCGGAGGCAGATCCCTTTTCCCCTTCGCTCTGGAGACTCATGTCGCGCGTAAGCAACATCTCAACATCAAAAGTTTGGATCTTTAGCTCGAGCTTGTAGCCTGACGTGGACGGCTCAACATGGACAGGCGTGCCTTCCGGTGGAAGCATCGTATTATTGCTGGCAACCAGCCAGCTATTCAAGCTGAACTGCACAGCGTGTTCGAGGAGACGTTCCGCCATGCCTCCACGGGGAAGCTTGTCTACTTCACCCTCGGTCATCCCGGCTGACACTGCAGCGTTCTGACGAGTGACCGTGACGCGAGTGCGAATGGGCTGAATAAACTTGGCGATTTCCTCGTCGGTTCCTTCGTCGCCGAGGCGGACAACCTCGGTGAAGTGCTGCTTCCAGTTGAACTCTACAGCGCAGTCGAAGGATCGGAGGTTCCTGTCAAAGGGAGCGTCATACTTCGCACGAGCCTGCTTTAGGAACGTTGCATCGTCGGTTGCTGTCTGTGCGTGGCAAAACACGACGCAAAGGCTGAACACCAGGGTTGAGTGGAAAAATCGCATGATGCATCGTAAATCCTATTCTGAAACAAACTGGGGAGATTTGAAGTTTAACTTCGATCTCGACCGGCCGGAATGGGTTGTCACTCGGGTAATCTGTTCTCGTGAAGAGAATCACTTTCAGAGCGGATGAGCGCGTGATCGATGAGGCCCGCAAGGCTGCGGCCTATCAGAACACCACGCTCAATGAGGCCTTCCGCGAATGGCTTGTAAGGTTCGTCGACCGCAAGTACACGCGCGAAGAGTTGGACGAGCGGTAGCGCCGCCGCACAGCCTGATGCCTACTGCCACGCCACCACGCTTTCCGCGGCGTGGTCGAACTCGATGGTGGGGCCGTCGGGGCTGGATTGCACCGTAACGGGAGCGCCGTTGACGGTTGCGCTGGTGACGGCGCCGAAGCGCCAGCGCACGATGATGCGCGCGGCGGAGTCGCCGGAGATTCTGAGCGTGCGGCCCGCGCGTACGACGGTGCGGCCTTCGAAGTCGGTGAGTTTTGTCTCTCTTGGGGCCGCGTCGCCCGCGCCCGCCCCGATGACCTCATAAACGCGCCGATCGTCCAGCGACTTCACCGCAGTGTTGCCGCTCTCCGACTGCGGCACCAGCGTCATTACGTCCTCGGGGATCTTCGGAATGACCGCTCCCGCGCGCACCCACACAGGAATCACATCCACGGGCGCATCGGCCACAACCACTCTGCCGCCCGCGGCCGGAGCACCGGACCAATAATCCACCCAGTCGCCCTTAGGCAAATACACCGCCCGCTGCGTGCCTGCATCGATGACCGGCGCGACCAGGAAATCCGGCCCGAAGAGATACTCATCCTTGGTGGCGCGCGCCTGCGGATCGTCCTGGTAGTTGAGCACCAGCGCGCGCATCATGGGCATGCCGGTCTGCGCGGCCTCCTGCGCGGCGGCGTAGCGATACGGAAACAGGCTCATGTGCAGCACCGCATATTTGCGATAGATATCCAGCGCCTCGTGCGAGCCAGCCGGGCCATTCGCATCGAAATCCCACGGGCCGATGTTCTTCGACGACATCAGCTCCATGACGGGCGAGAAGGCCGCGTACTCGGTCCAGCGTTCCAGCAGGCGCGCGTTGGGCGTGTCGGCGAGGCCTTCATAGCCGCCCAGGTCGGCCGTCCACAACGGCATGCCGCTCAGGCCCGCGCCCAGGCCGGCCGTGACCACCGTTGGCAGGCCATTCAGCGGCGAGAAGCTGGCCTCGTTGTCGCCGCCCCACAGGAAGCCGATGCCGTTGGCGCCCACCGTTACCGAGCGCGCAAACAACACGCCGTTGCCCTTCAGGTCTTTCTGAATCAGCTCTTCGACGGCGTTGTTGTAGAGCACCGAATACTTGCCGCGCATGGTGCGAGCATCGCTGCCGTCGAAGAACTTGACGCCGCCGAAGAAGTTGCCCTCGCCATCGTCGTCCTTGAAGCCGTCCGCGCCCGCCGCGATCGCTTGGCGGAGCTGGTCCTGCCACCACTGCTTCGCCTTCGGATAGGTGAAGTCGATGAGCGAGCCCATGCCCTTCCACCAGCGGCCCACGTACGTGCTGCCGTCGGCGTTCTTCACGAACAGGTTCTGGTCGGCGGCGAACTGGTAGTTCTCCGCCAGCGGCGCGATCTTGCCTTCGAACCCAGCCTCCTTCGGCGGATCGGACTTCACGTTGATCCACGGCGTGTGCCACAGCACCAGCTTGTATCCCTGCGCATGGATGTACTTCACCATCGCGGCCGCATCGTCGAACTGCTTCGGGTTGAATTTGTAATCGTTATAGGTCGCTGCCCACGGCGAGTCGATCAGGATGACGCTGGCCGGCAGCCCCAGCGCGCGGTTCTTGTCCACGTCCTCCTCGACCTGCGCCTGGTTCTGGTGGTAGTCGCGCGCCTTCCACGGCGCAAACGCCCAGTACGGCGGCAGCATGGAGCGGCCCGCCTGCGCGGTGAAGCGGTCGAGGATGGCGGGGAACTGCGGCCCGGTAAAAAGCACGATGCGCAGCTTGGCCGTGGCCGCATCGACGACAATCTCATTCCTGTCGGTGGCGTTCAGGTCGAACGACGCCTCGCCGGTGGTGTCCAGCCAGAGCCCGTAGCCGGTGGTGCTCATGAAGAACGGAATCGGCTTGTAGCTCGACGTGCCTTTGACGCCTGCGTTGTCGGTGGAGAGGTTCTTCACCACCGTGTGGGCATGGTCCAGCGTATCGAAGCGCTCGCCCAGGCCGAAGTAGCTGGCCGCGTCGCGCACATAGAAGCGCCAGTAGCCGACCTCCCAGGCCACGCTGGTGATCTCGACCACCCCCGGCGCCACCTGCCGCAGATGCACCTTGTCGGTGGTGACGGGGTCGCCGTTGAAGTCGAAGTCGTGGAGCAGCAGCTCGGTGCCAGTCTTGCCCGGCACGGTGAACGCAATCGTGTCGGCGTCCTGCTTAACCAGTCCGTCCACTGCGACCTCGGGCTGTCGCACCACGCGCGTCGCTCCCGGCAGCCGCTCGCCCACATCCTGCGCCGCCGCCGTTCCCGCCAGCGTCAGCCCCAGTGCCATTGCAACCGCACGTCTCACCAACATTCCCATTCCTCCGCGGAAAGAATCTACAAAAGGAAGCACGTTCCACGATACAAGGGCCGTTGGCGGGCAGCGAAAAGGGCCCCGCGCTGGGGCCCTTCTCTCAACAGCAAGCGGGCAAACCGCCAAGCGCAGCTTAGGAAGCGTGCTTGATGGCGGCGTTGTAGCCGGCTTCGAAGGCCGAACGGTAGGCATTCACCGCGTCGTTGCCCTTGACCGGCGGATGCACATACAGGTGCGACGCCTTGGCGTCGATCTTGCGCTTCGCCAGCGTATCCAGCTTGGCTGCCTCGATGCCGTCGCGGTAGCCCTGCTGCGCCTGCTCGGTTCCGGCAGGAGGGGTGTTCCAGTCCTGGGTTGCGTTGCTTTGGGTTTGGTTCCCCGTCGTGGGAGAACTTTGGGCCAGCGTCATAAAGGGAACGCTGCTCATAATCGCCACTGCCATCAGTGGGGTTGCGATGCGGGTTAGCTTCTTCATAGTGTCCTCAAAAGTGCTTAAGGGGCGTACGGGGCCCCAAGCCAAACGAAACTTACACCACCTTAGTGACGTTTGGCAAGCCCGTCTGTGATATAAGTCACTTTTTGTTACATAAGCCCGATTTGTAACCTTTTTTGGAAATATTGGGCGCCCCGGAGCGGGTCACATATTGGTCATTCCGGCGCGCATCTCCTCGTTGAAGGCGGGCTTGATCGACTCCAGCGTGTGTGCCAACTGCGCGGCGTAGGCCTCGCGGCGCTCCGTCAGCTTGGCCGTCGGGGAGCCGTACTCCGCGTCCGCGGTCAACCGCAGCAACCCCTCTCCCATCAGCGCTCCCACGGTCGCGCGCAGTTCGTCCAGGGTGGTATCCAGGTATTGCGCATCGCGCGGGTCCAGCAGCCAGACGGGCTCGCCCGCGCCCAGCACGCCGGAGAGCCAGTAGAGCTTCGCGGCCAGGAAGTCCTTGCGCTGCCGCTGGTTGGTGTCGTTGAAGACGAACTTCTTCTGCTTCGCGCTGTAATACCGCGTGGTCAGAGGCACGGGCTGGCGGTTGCCGCTTTTCACCAGCTCCAACTGGCCCTGGTCCATGGTTTTGCGCACCGCATTGTAAATAAAGCCCTCGGCGAAGGGCTGCTCGGGGGCGGGCACCACGTCGCGGAAAGTGACCGTCATGGACGCGGCAACTTTGGCGTGCAGCACGCCTTCGCCGCCGGGCGCCAAACGGGCGTCTTCCAGCCGCACCTCGCCATGTACCAGCGAGGTGTCCGCGCCCGAGGTGGACTCGTGGAACGGCCAGCCGAAGCGGCCAAAGCTCAGCGGCAGGCCATGCAGCGTGACGTAGCAGTCCGGGCGCGGGTTCTTCAGCCGCTTGGCGGATTCAGCCAGGTACGCCTTGACTCCCTCCATCAGGTCGGTCCGGCCAAACTCGAAACCCTCGCTCAACTCCAGAAGCTCTGTTTTCTTCGGGTCGCCGGCCAGCGCCAGCGTGAACTTCGCCGTCGCGCCACCCGAGTACTTTTCGCCCGCTTCGGTCGACACCACCACCAGCCCGGCCGCCTTCGCCGCCGCTCCTACCTGAATCGCCAACACTTCACTCATCATGCTCGAATCGTCCTCGCCGTCTATTCATCTACTTCTCAAGCAGCCTCGTCTATTCTACGTAAGTCCGCGGTCTTTGCCGACGAACTGAAAACCAACAAGTCAGAGGACCTATGAATCTCACCGGCAATACCATCCTTGTCACCGGCGGCGGCTCGGGCATTGGGCTCGCGCTGGCCGAACAGTTCCACACCCGCGGCAACCAGGTCATCATCGCCGGCCGGCGCAAGGCGAACCTCGACGCCGCGACCGCCGCAAACCCGGGGATGAAGTCCATTGTGCTGGATACAGCGGACCCGGCCAGCATCGCCGCTGCCGTGCCCAAGCTCATCGCCGAGTTCCCCGCGCTGAACGCGCTGCTGAACAACGCTGGCATCATGCGCCCGGAGTTTCTGAAGAAGGGCGAGGTCGCCGACGCGGAGGCGATCGTGACGACCAACCTGCTGGGGCCGATCCGGCTGACCGCCGCGCTGATCCCTCACTTCCTCAAGCAGCCGCGCGCTACCATCCTCAATGTGTCGTCTGGGCTCGGGTTCGTGCCGCTGGCGTTTACCCCGACCTACTGCGCCACCAAGGCGGCCATCCACTCGTACACGCAGTCGCTGCGCTACCAGTTGAAAGACACCGCGATCAAAGTGATCGAGATCATTCCCCCGTGGGTTGCCACCGAACTGATGGGCTCTGTTCCGGACGACCCGCGCGCCATGCCGCTGGACGCCTTCATCGCGGAGACCATGCAGGTCCTTGCGACGGACGCCGATGAGAACTGCGTCGAGAACGTCCTGCGCCTGCGCAATGCCTCCGCCAACGGCAGCGAAGCCGCGGCCTTCACCATGCTCAACAGCATGTTCGCGGAAGGCCCGCACTAGAACCGGCTCAAACATTGAGATTTGCGGTACGTGCGCCGCATGGCAGCATCAGCGGAGCGAGACTACGCCTTGGGTGTTGACGAGAACCGCGCCAGTCGATATGGCTCGAACATACCCACACTCACCTGGTCCAGCAGTTCCATGGCGACCAGTTGGCCCACAATGGGCGCGCAGGTCATCCCGCTATGCTGCGCGGCGACGTAGAGATTGGGATACTTTTGCGATCGGTCCATGATCGGGTACTCATCCTTCGGCAATACGCGATACCCGAGCGTCATAAAGTCGACCTTGCTGGCAGCGGCAGCCGGCAGGTACTTCGCCAACTTAGCGAAGTAGCCGGCGCCGAGTTCCATGGTCGGCGCAGTGTCCCCGCTGTCGCCAAAGTTCAAACCGGTGACGATGCGGCCGTCTAGATGCTGCTTGGCGTCGCAGCCCGGAGGCATAATGATCCGGTCGAGAATGCGTGGCTGGGGCGTACTGTGGGCTAGGATGCCCTTGGATTCCTTGAGCGGAACGATCAGCCCAGCCATCGAGGCGAGGCCGGGGATCGCGTTGCCGGCTGCCAGGACCACGTAGTCCGCTTCCATTTTTCCCTTGGTGGTCTCGACCCCGCGAATGCGTCCGTCGCCCAGGTCCATCCCTGTAATCTCGCAGGGAAAGATGACCTTCGCACCGTGCGCCTGCGCCTTCGCCACCAGGACATTGGCGGCGACTACCGGGTCGATGGTAGCTTCCTGGTCGGCAAATTGGCCAAAGCCTACAGGTCCCGGCGCCACCCCGGGAACGAGCTGCTCGATATCGCCCTCGCCAATCTGGCGGACAGAATATCCCCACGACTGACGTTCCTGAAGGTGCTTCTTCCGCGCCTCGAATGTGGCCGGATCGGGTGCGCTCCATTCCAGGCTTCCTCCCAACTGGAGTGGCAGTTCCGGTCCAATCTCCAGCTTCAGCCGATTCCAGCCTTCCATGCCGGCCAGGTTCAAATCGTAATAAGAGCGCGGCGACTTGCCCGACGCGTTCAGCCAGGCAAACGAGTTCTTCGTGGTTCCGGCGGCCGGATGGTCCTTCTCCAGCAGCGTGACCTCGGCGCCCTGCTTGGCCATGTGATACGCGATCGACGACCCAAGGATGCCGGCGCCGACCACAATCACCCTGTCCCGGCCAGCAGCCCACATCCGGCGGGACTCGACCGCCACCGCGGAACCGGCCATCAACCGAACGAACCTGCGACGATTCATCTATCCATTAAACCAGACCGGCAGGGAGCATCCGGCCTGAGGCTCAGTACGCCACCAGCTTGACGCTGCCAAGCAAGCCCGAAGTTGCAGCAGTGGCAGCTCCGCCGCGTCCTCCGCCGCCGGCGCCGGCGGGCGGGGCCGCCGCCAAACCGGGTGCGGGGGTTGCTGCCGTCGCCGCCGCGGCAGCCGGAGGCGCACCACCCGGCCCAACGCGAGCGACCAGTGCGTCTACTTCGATGACCAGGTCGTTCGCGCCCCTCTTCAGCGCGCCGGTTGCGTCCCAGCGATACGGCTGCCAGCCTGCCGCGCCCAGCTCTTTGCCGTTCAGCGTCACCTTGGCGTAGTCGTGCACATCGGCGATCTCGAGATACACGCGCTTGCCCTTGGGTGCGGCCTCCGCGGTGAACTGCTTGCGGTAGGTGGCCGGTCCGGCAAAGCCGGTTGTGCCCAGGGCTTCCCACGGCTTCAGCTCGGTCGTCATGGCCTTGCCGTTCAGGGTCAGGCTCCAGTCGCCGGTCAGCTCGGCCAGCGTGGCGCCGGCCGCGAATGACGGCTCGGCCGCGGCAGCCTCCTTGGGCAGTGGGCCGACCACGATCGCCTTCGCCTCATACGGCGCGAGCACCAGCGGGACCTTGACTCCATCCGCGTCCGCCGTCGCGCCTGCAATGGGATGGATCTCGCCGGTAGCCATGTTCCAATCCTGCGCCACCCCGTGGCCCGCGATGGTCGCCACGCGCGACTCGGTCTGGTTGCTCTCGTTGAAGAAAAGGTACATATCGCCGTCGGTCCAGGCGCGGTGCGTATAGGTCAGGCGAGGAAAGCCGGCGTCCAGCTTGACGTCGGGTTTCGGCAGCGCGGCGAGCACGGCGGGCGTGATGTCGCCCGAGGGTTCGATGAGCGTGGCAAAGCTGAGGTCCGGCGTCTCCTTCGCGTCCAGAAAGGTTTTGTCGACGATGAGCGTGGGCGTCTTGCCCACGAAGATGACCTTGCCGCCCTGCTTGGCGAACTCGCGCAGGCGGTCGAGGCCCGTCCGCGTAATCACCGTCATCGACGGGAAGACGATGGCCTTGTAGGTCTGCCCGCTCAGGTTGGTAAAGCCGCCGTTGGCCAGCGTGGCGACGGAGCTGAGCGACTGCTCGTCGAAGTAGTCCCAGTCCACCTGGTGTTCGAACAGTTGCCAGCCGAGCTTGGTGGTGCTCTGGTCGGCCTCAGTGGCAGCGGTGCCGCCCAGCCAGATGCTGTTGCCGGGATGGTAGAGGCCCACCTGCGCCGCTGGCCTTCCGACGGCCATCAGGTAGCCGCCGCGGTTGGCGTACCACGCAATCAACGCGGCCTCGGGCGGGGCCGGCGGAGGCGGCGCACCTGGGGCCGCATTCGCGCCTGCACCCCCGCCGCGCAGCACGCTGACCTGCAGCGCGTTGACGCCGCGTACTAGTTGGAAGTCGAGCTGGTACTTGCCGTCGATGCCGGTGCCGCCGCCTTCTTCCGCCCACACCTTGGGCTTGCCGAAGAGATGCGCGGCCGACGAAGCCAGCTTGGGGAAGTTGTTGTTGATGTTCCACGTGCCATCCGGCGTGTGCACCGCGCTGGGAATCAGCTGGTTCAGGTTGTCGATGCCCGGCACCTGGACGTAGCGCTCGTCGCGAAAGTAGTCGCCTTCGCTATGCTCCAGCGCGAGCATGGTCTCCTCATGGTTCAGGTGGACCAGGTACTCGACGTTGTGCGCCTTGGCCCAGTTGGCCTGCTCGCCGAAGAAGGAGTTCTGGAAGATGCCGCTCCACACGTCGTAGTAGTCGGCGCGGGCGCGGTCGGCCCCGGCGACCGGCTTGCGATCGAACCACGAGGGGATGTACGGCGCCAGGTCGTAGCCCTTCTGCGCCTGGAAGTCTTCCAGCAGCTTCGGCGTCCACGGAATACCGCTCGAGTAATCCGGCTCGTCGCCGAAGAAGCCCAGCACGGTCTTGCCGAACTGGTCCCCCACCGCGCCCAGGTAGGTCTCATGCACGGTGTGCAGGAAGGCGTCGGTGGCCTTGGGGTCGAGGTAGTCGATCAGCGTGTAGGTCGCGTCCTTGGCCCGCGTGCCGTCGGCGCGGTTGAAGTTGCGTGTCGGCGAGCTGAGGTACACATGGCGCATAAACTGCACCTGCCAGCTATGCCGCGGCTCATTCGGCGTGGAGCCCTCGGCCGGAGTAAGGTACTTCAACTTGAGGTCTGCCGGCACCGGGATGGGGACCACCTTCTCAACCTGGTCGTGCGTGTCCATCTCCGTCGCCCAGATGGCGAGCGTGTCCGGCGGCACCGGCATTTGCAGCGTCTCTCCCGGCGAGACATGCACGGTAATGTCCGCCACGATGTCCTGCATGCCCAACTCCGGATAACGCTCCGCAATGTACCCGCCAGCAAACCCGCTGGGGTAGTCGGCTTCGTCCTGGATCCACATGCGCATGTTGCGCTTGGCCAGCTCGGCGACGGTGTACTTCACCTGGTCCATGTGGCCGGGCGAGAGATACGCCGGCTCGCCGTGGGCCAAATCGCGCCGGCCGGGCGAGAGGTTGATGATGAAGATGCCGTTGGCGGCGAAGCGGTCCAGATCGCGGCTGATGCGTGCGCGCACTTCGGCCGGGTCGGTCCCGTTCCAGCTCTGGAAGGGCTGGATGGCGCCATACTCGCGCGGCGGCGCCTTGAAGTTCGCCGCGGCTTCGCGCGTCGAAGGGACCGTGACTTGCTGCCACGGCCGCGGGGCTGGCGCCTGGTCGGGCGCTTTGCCCTGCGCCGGCAACATCTGGGCAAACATCATCGGAACCAACAGCGAGACAAGCGACAGCCTGGGCGCGAGCTTCATGGCAAACCACTCCGGAGTAAACGCTTATTTTGTTCGACAGGGAGTATACGTCCGCGCGCCCACGCAAGTCGCACAGGTCGCGGCGGGGCGCGGATAGCTGCCATTCATTTTGGCGCAATAGGTCCTATGCTGCTAGGCCTGGTCCGAGGACGGCGTTGGGCTGGACCACGCCGGCTCCGAGTTCTTCTCTGCCGCCGCGCGCCGCCGGCTGGAAGCAGCCAAGAATATCGCGAGCACGCCAAACCCGGTCCCCAGCAGGAGCAGGCTGCCCGGCTCAGGCGTCGCGGCCGGCGGGTCCGCCATAAAGATCTGCGGTTCGCCGTCGGTCCACGCGCTGCTGCCGTCCGGATCGGGAAGGTAGGCGAGGTTGTTGGCGAAGTAGCTGGGCGGCAGCGGGGTGTTGCCGGTCACCAGCACGACGGCTTCGGCCGCCAGGGCCTGGGCGGTTGCGTCGAATGCATTCGCCCCGTCGTAGCTGGGGTTGGACGAGTTGACGTCGCCCGGGTCCATGATGCTCCAAATCGCGAAGTTGATCTCGGCGTCGGTGCCCGCGGAGGTGTCGTACTGGTTGAACAGCCACGCGTCCTCCAGCAGCGCCGCGCCCGACTCGCCGTCGTAGGTCGAGTTGGCGTTGACGGTCGAAAGCTCCAGCGGATCGACCTCCCAGCTCTCGCCGAAGGTGACCTCGCGATTGAAGTTCAGGCAGGAAAGGAAGACGTTATTTTCGGTCCCGGCCGAGTTCGTGACCGTGAACTCGTAGGGATAAACATAGACCCCGGCGGCGGACGCGCCACCCACGCCGGTCAGGGTAATCGTGTCGGCAAAGGCGGCGCAGGGTGCAAGGCAGACCAGCGAGAGGAGGAGAGCAGTCAGGCAGAGTTTCAGGCGCATTGGCAGGACCCCATGGAGATTCGTATCTCCCATGCTATCGGCGATCCAGATTCGTTAAGCTTCTTTCTTCCTGCAACTTAAGCGTCATTGCGCAGACGCCAGACTTGCCAGGCAGCTGCGCCGTCTCGCACCCCCACCTCGAACCTCGAACCTGGTACCTCCTACCTCGCCTACGCTGCATCTTCGCCCTTATCTGAGCATCTAACACTCAGATAAATTCTAGGAATGAGCGTAGATTGGTACTGTTATGGCATTCAAATGGGAAAAACTGACCGTCAAATCGCAGGAGGCCGTCCAGGCCGCCGCGTCCGCTGCCGCTGAGAACGGCAATCCGGAGGTCCTGCCCATGCATCTGCTCGCGGCCCTGCTGGAAGACCGCGAAGGCGTCGTCCTGCCCATGCTCGAAGGCGCGGGTGTCCGCGTGCAGGAGCTGTTGCACGGCGCCAACACCGCCATCTCCAAGCTACCCAAAGTGTCCGGCGGCACGCAGCCCGGCATGTCGAACGCGCTGACCAAGGTGCTCGACCGCGCCAGCAAAGAGGCGGAAAACTTCAAGGACGAATACGTCTCCACCGAGCACCTGCTGCTCGCGCTCACCGAAGCCAAAGGCGATCCCGCCCGCGACGCCCTCGCCGCCATGGGCGCGACCCACGATGCAGTGCTGAAGGCGCTCTCCACCGTGCGCGGCTCCCAGCGCGTCACCGACCAGAACCCCGAGGCCAAGTTCCAGGCCCTCGAAAAATACGGCAAAGACCTCACCGAACTCGCGCGCTCCGGCAAGCTCGACCCCGTCATCGGCCGCGACGAGGAGATTCGCCGCGTCGTCCAGGTCCTCTCGCGCCGGACCAAGAACAACCCCGTCCTCATCGGCGAACCCGGCGTCGGCAAAACCGCCATCGTCGAAGGCCTCGCCCGCCGCATCATCCACGGCGACGTGCCCGAAATCCTGAAAGACAAGCGCGTCGTCGCGCTCGACCTCGCCAGCATGATCGCCGGCGCAAAATATCGCGGCGAGTTCGAAGACCGCCTCAAGGCGCTGCTCAAGGAGATCGAAGACTCCAACGGCGAGATCATCCTCTTCATCGACGAGCTGCACACCCTGGTTGGCGCAGGCGCGGCCGAAGGCGCCATGGACGCCAGCAACATGCTCAAGCCGGCGCTGGCACGCGGCGGCCTGCGCGCCATCGGCGCGACCACCCTCAACGAGTACCGCAAATACATCGAGAAGGACGCCGCGCTCGAACGCCGCTTCCAGATCGTCTACGTCGGCGAGCCCAACGTCGAGGACACCATCAATATCCTCCGCGGCCTGCGCGAACGCTACGAGTCGCACCACAAGGTACGCATCAAGGACTCGGCCATCGTCGCCGCGGCCACGCTGTCGCACCGCTACATCTCCGACCGCTTCCTGCCCGACAAGGCCATCGACCTGGTCGACGAAGCCGCCGCTGCGTTGGCCAACCAGATCGGCTCCGTGCCCACCGAGATCGACGACCTCGAACGTCAGGCCACGTCGCTCGAAATCGAGCAGGCCGCCCTCAATCGCGAAAAGGACCCGGCCTCGCGCGAGCGTCTCGAAGCCGTCCAGAAAGAACTCGCCGGAGTCCGCGAAAAGGCCAAGGGCCTGCGCGCCCGCTGGCAAACCGAACGCGGGGCGATCGGCAAGATCGCCGAACTGAAAACGCATCTGGAAGCCCTGCGCTTCGAGGCCGAAGAGCAGACCCGCAAGGGCAATCTGCAGCGCGCCGCCGAACTCCAGTACGGCGAAATCCCCAAAGCCGAAGCGGAGCTGCGCAAATTGACCGAGGCGGGTGCCCCAGGTCCTGAAGGGACCTGGGAAGGACCGCCACGGATGCTCAAAGAAGAGGTCGACGAAGAGGACATCGCCAAAGTCGTCTCCCGCTGGACCGGCATCCCCGTCGCCAAGATGCTCGAAGGCGAGATGCAGAAGCTCGTCCAGATGGAGGACCGCCTGCGCCAGCGCGTGGTCGGCCAGGACGCCGCACTCACCGTCGTCGCCAACGCCATTCGCCGCAGCCGCGCCGGCCTCAGCGATCCCAAGAAGCCCATCGGCAGCTTCATCTTTCTCGGCCCCACCGGCGTCGGCAAAACCGAAACCGCGCGCGCCCTCGCCGAATTCCTCTTCGACGACGAGGCCGCCATGGTCCGCATCGACATGTCCGAGTACATGGAAAAGCACGCCGTCGCCCGTCTCATCGGCGCGCCTCCCGGCTACGTCGGCTACGACGAAGGCGGCCAGCTCACCGAAGCAGTTCGCCGCCGGCCCTATGCCGTCATTTTGTTTGACGAGATCGAAAAGGCGCACAGTGATGTCTTCAACGTGCTGCTGCAAGTCCTCGACGACGGCCGCCTGACCGATTCCAAGGGCCGGACGGTGGATTTTAAGAACACCGTCCTCATCATGACCTCGAACCTCGGCGCCTCGCAGCTCGCCACCGCGTGGGCCGAAGGCGACGAAGGCTTTCAGGAGGCATCCGAGCGCGTGATGGGCGTGCTGCGCGAGCACTTCCGCCCCGAGTTCCTCAACCGCATCGACGACGTGGTCGTCTTCCACCCGCTCGGCGAGGAACAGTTGACCCACATCATCGACCTCCGCCTCGCCGACCTCGACAAGCTCCTCGCCGACCGCAAGATTACCGTCGAGCTGACCCCCGCCGCGCGCAAGGCCATCTTCAAAGCCGGCTACGACCGCGCCTACGGGGCCCGTCCGCTCAAGCGCGCCATCCAGCGCCTCGTCCAGGACCCGCTCGCCACCAAGATCCTCGACGGCACCGTCCGCCACGGCGACCACGTCCTCATCGACGCCGCCAAATCCGGCCTCACCTTCACCGTCACCGAACCCGCCCACACCGCCCGCTAACCAATCCGGGATTCTTCGCTTGTCATTCTGAGCGCAGCGAAGAATCCCCGCATTTTGCTCCTGCGCCCGGGCACCCCATGATCACCGCAGCTTCATCACGGTTATCGTGGGGTTGTTCACTTTCTCCGCCGGGTGCCGGGTGCCCCATTCATCGCAGCCTTATCGCGATGGGTGGGGGTAGGACTCAGATCACGCCGCCGTCTTCGCCGTCAGCTCAATCCCCAGCGCCCGCATCACCGCGAGCGTCGTCTTCAGCGTAGGGTTCCCCTTCTTGCTGAACGACCGGTAAAGCTGCTCCCGCGACAGCCCCGTCTGCTCGGCAATCGCGGCCATCCCTTTCGCCCGCGCCACCACCCCCAGCGCGTGCGAGATGTAAGCCGCGTCGTTGGTCGCGAACGCCTCTGCCATAAACACCGCAATCGCGTCATCCGACCTGAGGTCTTCCGCCGGATCGTAGGTGCTGAACTTTTTCTTAGCCATGCGTCGTTTATAAACTACCTCAAAATAGCGCTTGCCACGCGGTAACATCTACGTTACCATCTCAATATGGTCGAAGTGCGGGAGTACGTCGACGCACGCGGCCGCGCTCCTTACCGGGATTGGATCGTCCAGCTCGACGCGACTGCGCGCGTTCGCATCATTACTGCCGTGCTGCGCATGGAACACGGCAACTTCTCCGCCGCAAAGAGCGTTGGCTCGGGAGTCTCTGAGCTGCGTCTCGATTTTGGCCCCGGCTACCGCGTTTACTTCGGCAAGGACGGCGAGCGCCTCGTTATCCTGCTCGGGGGTGGCAGCAAAAGGCGGCAGCAGTCCGACATCGCCGAAGCCCATGAGCTATGGGCCGAATACAAGAAACGAAAGCGCGAGGAATAATCAGATGCCCCTCACACGAAGCTTCCGGGAAACCATCAAGGAGCAGCTTGCCGATCCGGCCTTCCGCCGCGAGTTCCTGCGCGAAGCTGTCGCCAACATGGTGGCCGGCGATCTCGACACGGCCAAATCGGTCCTGCGCGAATACATCAACGGCACGCTCGGCTTCATCGCTCTCGGCCACGCGCTCTCCAAGTCGCCCAAGAGTCTGATGCGCATGCTCAGCCCCGAAGGCAATCCGCAGGCGCGTAACCTCTTCGACATGGTCGCCTACCTCCAGAAGATCGAAGGCACTGTCCTCGAAGTCCGCGCCTCCGCCGCCTGAGCGCTGCCGGGTGCCCCATTCATCGCAGCCTTATCGCGATGGGTGGGGGTAGGACTCCCATACGCCGCCGTCTCTGCCGTCGGCTCGATCCCCCGGCGCGCCCCCAGCTTTTACGGTTGTTTTATGCGCCGCTCCCTATAATCCGGGTAAACCTGCGGGTCACCATGGTGGAACAGAGGAAGCAAACATAGGAGGCAACATGCTGAGGAGAATTAACTTCGCGTTTGGCATCGTGTTAATGACTGCAATCTGCGTCTCGATCGGCGGCGCCGCTCCCCAGACCACAGCCGCATCCCCAAAGTCCCCCAACAAGCTGGTCATCGGCGAGCCGCAGGTCAAACAACTGCTGCTCCTGATGGACACCGACAAGAACGGGAGGATCTCCAAGCAGGAGTGGATGGACTACATGTCAGCGGAGTTCGACCGGCTGGACACCGACCACAGCGGCGAGCTGGACGTGAAGGAACTCACCTACTCCTCCCTGCGCCCCAGTCATCCGCCGGTGCCTGAGAGTAAGTAGGCCGGGGCGCCGCAAGGGCGGTGGACCGTGGAGTGGCGTCAGGGTTCCGCGCGGGCGGATTCATATGCCGCCCGCGACCGGAACTGCTCTAGAATCTCCTTGATGCCTCAACCCACCAAGTACCAGGAGCCGCGCTGGCACGCGACCGTCGCGATCTTCGCCGTCGGCGGCTTGCGCCTGGCCCTGCCGCGCGAGCTGGCGGTCGGACCCGATTGGCTCTTTCTGGTCGTGGTCGGCGCACTGTCCGCCTTCTGTCTACTGGCGTCGCACATCGGCAGGCACCAGCTCGCCACGTTTTTCGGCTACCTGGTCGTCGCGGTCGTCACTGCCGATATGACCTGGTCGCTCTGCCTGCTCATCGCCGCGCTGCCCGCGCACCGCGAGACTCCGCTTGCCCTGCTCCGTTCCGCCGGCGAGCTTTGGATCGCCAATATCCTGGTCTTCGCCTCCTGGTACTGGCGGCTCGACGCGGGCGGTCCCTACGCCCGCAGTCTGCGCGACGAACACACCGACGGCGCCTTCCTCTTCCCCCAGATGACCCTGAGTCAGGAGGCGCAGGTCGCCATGGGCGAAGACCAGTGGAGCCCCGGCTTCATCGACTATCTCTTCCTTGCCTTCAACACCAGCACCGCGTTCTCGCCCACCGACTCGCCCGTCCTCTCGCGCTGGGCCAAGGTGCTGATGATGGTGCAGTCGCTCATCTCGCTCGCCACCGTGGCGCTGCTGGCCGCGCGCGCCGTCAACATCCTCTAGGCCGCCGCCCGGCTGCAATCCCGTTTGACGCCCGTCCGGCCCGGCGCTACACTTCGTCCCAGCCGAAGGCCGCCAGCCATGTTCGTTCTGTTTCGCACCCTCACTTACGCCACGCTCTTCATCGGGTTCCTGCTCGTCTATCTTCCCTCCCGCGTGCTGCTCTGGTCGGGCATCGTGCGTCCGGCCATCCACGCTCCGCAGATCGCTGGGATTGCCGTCGCCACCGCCGGCGCGCTGCTTGCTCTCTGCTGCATTGCCACCTTCGTCGCCATCGGCAAAGGCACGCCCGCGCCCTTCGACCCGCCGCGCCGCCTGGTGGTCCGCGGGCCGTACCGCTTCGTGCGCAACCCCATGTACCTCGGCGGCGCGCTCACCCTCGCCGGGGCCGCGCTGTTCTACCAGTCGATGTTTCTGCTCGTGTACGGCTGCATCTTCGGTCTCGCATTCATCGTCTTTGTGCTGCTTTACGAGGAGCCCACCCTGCGCCGCACCTTCGGCGCCGACTACGAAGCCTATTGCCTGCACGTCGGCCGCTGGCTGCCGCACAGGTAAGTTCCTCGAAAATGCTCGTCGGCAGAATCAGAGTCGGTGCAAGGCGCGGCTATACAGTCAAGTGGCTTCTTCATCAAGAAAAAGCCACCCGGCATACATCCTCCAACAGCACGTAAACTCCGGTTTTGCTCTAATCTATATCCATGTATGAAGACTTCACCGTGACCGACCGCTGGACCGGCGAGCCGCTCCACGTCACTTGGCGCGGCACCCTGGTCGCCATCGCGACTCGCCACGCCGACGCCACCGACATCCGCTTCGATGTCTCCGGTAAGCCCGTCTGGATCGCCATGCCCAACCTCGCCTGGGTGGAGCAGAAGCACCGCACCGGCAAGGTCATCACCGACTACCTCGCCGCGCAGACCGCCGGCCGCTATCTGAAGCAGGCCATTGAGTCCGGCTACGACAACGGCCGCGAGATGTACACCATGACCGTCGACGAGGTGCTGGAGCACGCCGACGCCGTGGTCCACGAGGCCGGCAGCACCCTCAAGCTGCCCTCCCTGCCCGTCATCAACGAGAACGTCGAGCCGGAAAAGCAGCTCCAGCTGGCCCTCCCCGGCGAGCCCCCAATTCCCGGCATCGAACCCCGCACCAGCGACATCCCATAAATGCAGTTGATAGTTGTTAGTGGCTAGTTGTTGGTTGGATGATGGACAAGGCTCGCGATCCCCACGTTTCCAGTTCCGCAGACCAGCTTGCAACGATCGGGTTGTCCTCAACGCCTCAGACACCCACCAACTACCGGCAACTAGCAACTAGCAACCAGCAACCAGCAACTAGCAACTAGCAACTATGATCACTCGCCGCCGCTTCCTCCTCACCCTCCCCGCAGTCGCCGCTCTCCCGCGCCTGGCGCTCACGGTTGCGGAGGCGCAGTCCTTCACCAATCCGCTCAAGAAGAAGCCGCCCGCTCCGCCGCCGCCCACCTTCGTCTACTTCGGCACCGACACCGCTAAAGGCATCGGCAAGGGCATCTATCTTTCCCGCTTCGACGCCGCCCGCGGCCAGCTCACCACGCCCGCTCTCGCCGCGGAAACCCTGCGCCCATCGTATCTCGCGCTCTCCGCCCCAGCCGGCGGCCATCGCCACCTTTACGCCGTCAACGCGGTCCCCGACGCCACCGCCACCGTCACCAGCTACCGCATGGACATCGCCACCGGCGCGCTCGCCCAGATCAACCGCGTCACCTCCGCCGGGGCCGGCCCCTGCTACGTCTCGCTCGACGCCACCGGCGAAACCGCCTTCGTCGCGAACTACTTCGGCTCCACCATCGCCACCTACAAGGTCCACGCCGACGGCAGCCTCTCCGAACCGGTCGAGCGTATCGACTACAAAGACCCCAGGTTCGGCAAGCGCGGACCGGTCGCCGCGCGCCAGGACGTCCCTCATCCGCACTCCGTTCTCCTCTCGCCGGACAACCGCTTCCTCATCGTCAACGACCTCGGCTCCGACGCGCTCTCGGTCTTCGCCGTCGACCCCGCCACCGCCCGCCTGGGCCCGCCCGCGCTCTTTTCCAACGAGCGCCCCGGCTCCGGGCCCCGCCACATCGCCTTCCATCCCAATGGCCGCTGGGTCTACGCCATCAACGAGATCGACTCCACGCTCGACAAGTTCATCTGGAGCGCCAGCAGCGCGCCCGGCGAGTCGCATGGCCTGCTTGTCTACACCGGCCAGCACGTCAAGACCATCGCCCCCAGCTTTCCCGTCGCCAAAAACACCGCTGCCGAGGTCGCCATCTCGCCCGACGGCAACTACCTCTACGCCTCCAACCGCGGCGAAGATACCCTGGTGGTCTTCTCCATCGCGGAAGCCGACGGCAAGCTGACCTTCGTCCAGCGCATCTCCTGCGGCGGCAAGACTCCGCGCCACTTCACCTTATCGCCCGATTCGCGCTGGATCCTCTGCGGCAACCAGGACTCCGCCACCGTCACCGTCTTTCGCCGCGACGGCGCCTCCGGCCGCCTCTCCGGCCCCACCCAATCCCTCCCCCTCGACTCCGTCCTGTTCTCCCTCTTCGCCTGAGGCTCCGCCGGGTGCCCCATTCATGACAGTCTCACCGTCATGGGTGGGATCGGTCGACCCAGCCCATTTCCGCCCACTTTTCCACAGGGTGCCCCCGGTCCCTCGCACTTGGGGACCGGGGAATGAAACCGCCCCTCCCTGTCAAGATAAATCGCGCAACCCGCCCCACCTGAATCAGATACACCCGCGGCACTGTCCCACCCAACGCGTAAAATAGAAGTAGGCCCGAAATCGCGCGCCGGGGTGGCTGACGCGATCCGGACCGGAAGCCCGCAGAACCTTGAACGCCCCGACCGAAAGCCCAGGCCATCGTGTATATACAGCTCCGTAACTCCAACAGAATCAACTCGCATTTGTATATACAGAACCGTAACCCCAACCACATCAACCAATCGGGTGTATATACAAGGGGGGTGCCAAACATGTTCGTACGCAAACTCACCATCGAACGCATCGACGCCGCCGGCGCAGTCCATCCCTGCCCCATCGCGCAGCTCGATAACTTCGCCATGCGCAACTTCACCAACGACGCCGTCTTCGACGATACCCTCCCCATCGCCGACGGCCTGCTCGAGGCCGGCGCCCGCGTCCCGCTCGACCGGCTCCACGCCGCCATGGAAGACTGGTTCCGCCGCAAATCCTACCTCGCCCCCACCGACCGCCTGCGCATCGCCGACCGCCAGCCCGTATCCACAGTGTCGGCCGGGGGGGTATCCGACTAGTTCACCCGGCCCAGCGCCGGCAGGCCGCAACCGGGCTAAACTAAAGCCGCTACGGATCTCCGCACCTCGCGTGCAACGGGAGCGGTTGCACCCCGTAGGAGAGCCAAGTCGGAGCTGACGAGTTGTTCGAGGATGTGTACTGGGTGGCCATTCCTTCCGCCGAGCCAGCAAGCGGCCTGGGACCGGTTGAGGAAATGGCCAGTTGACTGTACGGCGACAGCCCTGCACCATCTCTGATTCTGCTATAGCCGGTCCGCAGACCAGAGGCGTAACCCCATGGGTTCTGTCACGAATGGCAATTTCTGCCCGCGCGCTCCACGGTTCACTCTCCGAACGCCGGTCAGTATCCAACTGCCCGGAGGCACGGTGAAGGGCCGCTCCATCAACGTAAGCGAATCGGGGATGCTCGCCGCCCTCGAGCAGTTCCTGGACGCCCCGCCCCCGGGGCGTCTGTTTGCTGCCATCGGAGAAGAGCATATCAGTATCGACGTTAGCGTCGTGCGCGTTGAGGGCACCAAGGTCGGCCTCAACTTCCGGGTTGCGAGCGAAAGCGACCGCATCGCGATCCAGAAGCTGGTCGATCGGGCAATGCAGGCAGCCGCTTCCGCCCCCGCGGCCGCGCCTATGCAAAACTAGCCCAGCGTCGCCATATCGATCGCGAAGCGGTATTTGACATCGCTCTTCAGCACCCGCTCGTACGCCTCGCCGATCTGCCCCACGCCGACCACCTCGACATCCGAAACGATGCCGTGGTCCGCGCAGTAGTCCAGCATCTCCTGCGTCTCCTTCATCCCGCCGATGTTCGATCCCGCCAGCGCCACCCGGTAGCTGGTCAGCGAGAACGGCGCCACCGGAAGCTGCTTCTCGCTCAGCCCGACCAGGCACAGCGTCCCGTCCAGCTTCAGCAGCTTCAGGTAGGCGTTCAGATCGTGCGGCGCCGACACGCAGTCCAGGATGAAGTCGAAGCTGGCCGCGTGCTTCGCCATCGCGTCCGCGTCCTTCGAGATCACCACCTCGTCCGCACCCAGCCGTTTGGCATCGGCTATCTTCGACTCGCTGGTCGTGAACTGGACCGTATGCGCCCCGAAGCTGTGCGCGAACTTCAGCCCCATATGCCCCAGCCCGCCCAGCCCGGCCACGCCCACCTTCTTGCCCGGCCCCGCACCCCAGTGCCGCATCGGCGAGTAGGTCGTAATCCCGGCGCACAGCAGCGGCGCAACACCGCTAAGTTTGTCGCCAAACTTCGGCGAAATCGAATGCACATACCGCATGTCGCACACAATGTTGTTGGAGTAGCCGCCGTAGGTGATCGCGCCGTTGTAGTCCTTCGCGTTGTACGTGCCCACGAAGCCCTTCATGCAGTAGTTTTCGAGATCGGCCTTGCAGTTCGCGCACACGCGGCACGAGTCGACCATCACGCCGATGCCGGCCAGGTCGCCCGCCTTGAACCGCGTCACCTCCGCGCCCACCGCCGTCACGTGGCCCACAATCTCGTGCCCCGGCACCATCGGGTACATCGATCCGCCCCACTCGTCCCTCACCTGGTGGATGTCCGAGTGGCAGATCCCGCAGTACGCAATCTCCACCACCACATCGCGCGCCCCCAGCTCCCGCCGCTCAAAGCTCCACGGCCTCAGCGCCGTCTTCGTATCGAACGCAGCAACTCCATGCGACTTCATTCAGTTCTCCTCACGCGGATGATCAACATCATTGCAGTTCAATGCTCGATGTTACTTCACAAAGGCGAAGTTCACGTTGATGGTTGTCTCAACCTCAGTCGGAACGCCACTCAGAAGATATGGCCGGTAGGTCCAAGTCTTTACGGCATCCGTGGCTGACTGCGAGAGAATCTTGTCCGGGCTTGCGACTACATCCAAAGCGGCAAGTGCCCCCTGGGCCGTGATGACGCCGGTCATGAGTACAGTACCTTGAATATGCGCAGCCTTGGCTACAGCCGGATATTTCGGCTCCTTCCCCTTTAGCCGAAGCCCCGAAATGATATCTGCGGGTACGCGTGTAGGTGCTTGCTTCGGCTTGCTCTTCAAAACTGGAGAGGCAGGGAGTGGGTCCAACTCCGTCACGCGTAGCATAAGGGCCGGTCTTCCTTCGTACGATAGCTTCAGATCGCTGGGAACCTCGTGGCCACGATACCTGCGAAAATCGCTTTGCTCCACGACGTAGAGCGGCCCGGTCATTGCGACAATGCGATTGTCTGGATCGGTGCAATAAGCTACTGAACTCGGATTTCGGTTTGTGCCCGGCTGTACGAGGGAAAAGCAGTTTAATTCCGAATTAGTGAGCGACTGGTGGAATTCATCCATCGTGAAGTCCTTGCGCTCGATCACCGAAGGAAAGGGGCGAGCAAGTGCACGCAGGGCCTGATGCACTAAGTAGCTCTCGCGCGTGTAGGCCGCATACTTGTCGACGGGTGGCTCATCGCCAATCACAAGGGTGGGAGACTGGATGCGAATCTGCCTTCCATTCGTTTCCGTCCAGGATTCTTCTGCCGTACCCTTTACCGACGGTTTACCGTCAAGGTCGTAAAGCTGATATTCAACCTTCAGCAGAAATGGCTCTGACGGCAACCACTCCAACGTCGAAGCACGAATGATGTGAAGGTACCGCTGCCATGAAGCATCGTCGGACGGAGCCGCCGCGGTCTGCGGCGGAAGATTTGTTTGTGCAGCGGAAGTCAGGACACAAAGCAGAGCAATGGACGGGAAGCATCGGGCGCGTTTCAAGATAGACCTCTACGTTCGAGCATTGGCGCGATGCCCCATTTTACTCGTCGTAGTGCAGCAGGCTGAACACGTCGTATTCGGGGAACTTTGCCCGCCCCTTCAAAAAGTCGAGTTCGATTGCGAAGCCCAGCCCCGCGATCTGCCCGCCGAGCTGGCGCACCAGTTGCACCGTCGCCTGCATGGTCCCTCCCGTCGCCAGCAGGTCGTCGACGATGACCACGCGCTGCCCCGGCTCGATCGCGTCCAGGTGGATCTCCAGCGAGTCGGCGCCGTACTCCAGGTCGTAGCTGACGCGCGCGACCTTGGCCGGCAGCTTCTTCGGCTTGCGCACCGGGACAAACCCCGCGTTCAGCCGGTACGCCAGCGCGGGGCCGAAGATGAAGCCGCGCGCCTCGATGCCCAGCACCAGGTCGATCTCCTTGCCGATGTAGTGCGCGGCCAGCGCGTCGATCAGTTGCGCGAAGCCGGTCTTGTCCTTCAGCAGCGTGGTGATGTCGTAGAACAGGATGCCGGGCTTGGGAAAGTCCGGCACGGTGCGCACCAGCTCCTTCAGCACCTCGCAGTCAAACGGCTTTTTCGTCGTACTCGCAGGGGTCACTTACCACGCTCCTTCAATCTCGAATGTCTTCAGCTTCGCGCCTTCGCTCTCGGGCAGCGTGTGCTCGATCACCTCGTCCACGCGGCTCCCGCGCGAGCCCCGGCCCAGCGCCAGTTGCAGGTCCGTCAACTGCTCCGGCTCGCCCGCGGCCAGCACTTCAACGTGCCCGTCGTGGGTGTTGCGCACCCAGCCGCGCAGTCCAAGCTCCGCCGCCTGGCGATGCACAAACCAGCGAAACCCCACGCCCTGCACCCGCCCCTTGATTAGAAAATGCTGCACCATAACTTGCTACTGAATCCGATACACGTATGCTGCGTCGAGAAACCGGTTGCCGAACGTCTGGCCGCCCAGCCGCAAGCCGGTTATGTTCTTTACCTTGCCATATCTCTTGCGAAGATCGCGAATGAAGGGGTCTTTTGTGGGAAAGAGCATTACGGTCGGCAGCCTGGGAATAAAGTCTCCCCGCAGAACCCCCGCGACTTGCTCGTGTGCCTTGAGAGAGCGCGCTTGGTCGAGATCGGGAGACGATAGGACAAGCCGCCAATCCCCGTACTCGGGAAAGACAGCCATCATGGCGACCACGGGCTTCAAACCCGCCGCATCGAGAGCAGCCACTGCGTCGTGTCCGATTTCAATATCGGGACCTACCAGTAATGCTTGATCCATGTCAGCACCCCGTCCTTTCCCCGTACGATCGCGTCGATGATCTGTTCCGCATCGCTCTTCGTCCAGGTCGAATAGCGGCTCTCCTCCGTCCATTTGCAGACTTCGTCCCATGCGCCTGCAAACTTCCCGCTCTGCTTCTTCGCCGACTCCAGTTCGTCGCTCAAGCCGGTTAGCCTCAACAGCTCTCGCGGACTGTGCGTGTAGCTCTGCATCACCCGCGACTTATCCGGGAAATCGAATCGCTGGGTCTTCCTCGCGATGCACGCCTTCAAAGCACACTCTACCGCATATCCTGCTAGATAGTATGCGCCGCTAAACTCTCCCGCTTTGAAGAGAGTTTTGGCTTCACGAATTCTTGTTCCGGTAAGTCTCTGCAGGTCGTTCCGGTTCATCTTGCCCGTTCTTTATGCCCGGCTCATGTACGCGCCTTCGGCCGTGTCCACGCGGATCTTCTCGCCTTCGTTGATGAACGCAGGCACCTGCACCACCAGGCCCGTCTCCGTCTTCGCCGGCTTGGTCACGCTGCTCGCGGTGGCCGACTTGATGCCTGGCTCGGTCTCCATCACCGTCATCTCGACGTAGGTGGGCAGCTCGATGCCGACCGGCTTGCCGTCGTGGAAACTCACCGAGATCGACAGGTTCGGCGTCAGGTATTCGACCGCATCGCCCAGCGTATCGCGCTTCAGCACGGTCTGCTCGAACGCCTCGTCCATGAAGTAGAAGTCGTCGCCGTCGTTGTACAGGTACTCCATCTTCACCTCGTCCACCTTCACCCGGTCGATGGGGTCGGGCGAGCGGAACCGCTCCACGAACATGGCGCCGGTGCGCACGTTCTTCAGCTTCGCCTGGATGAAGGCCCGCAGGTTGCCGGGCGTCCTGTGCTCCACCGAGAAGACCAGGTGGAGCTGGTCGTTGTGCTTGATAATCATGCCCGGGCGCATCTGCGTGGCGGGAATCGACATAGAAGATAAACCCCTGATTTTTGCGATTGGAGGCGGACTCGAGCGACGTCACCGTACGCAAGTCCGCAACCTATCAAGTATATCGCAGGGGGCAAAGCAGGCTAATTCTCCGATGGCTTCTCGACGTGATCGATGACGATATATTCGACTCCGCCCGTCGCCGGCCGAAGGTCCAGGCCGATCTCTTTGAGCGCTGAGGTGAGGAAGGCTCCCTCGTCCGCCGGATCGCTGGCGCCGGCCTCCGGCGCGGGCCTTGCGCTGCGTGCATAGATCGACCAGTTCAGCG